>Ga0209536_100000092_pt1 | contig 124767 bp, 76 predicted proteins | sample DeeMarSeWOR28_12_FD_187461 | JGI IMG/M metagenome (GOLD analysis project Ga0209536, IMG submission 187461) | Marine sediment microbial communities from White Oak River estuary, North Carolina - WOR-2-8_12 (SPAdes) (version 2) | ecosystem: Environmental > Aquatic > Marine > Intertidal zone >...
AATGCGAGTTCTTGTACTTTTCGTTCTGCAAATCCATTAGCCCCATGCTGACACATACATCCAGAACAGGTTTTAGAAGATGTGGAATTGCTCTACAATGCGTAGAAAGCTCCTCAACAGTCATCATTTTATTTGAAAGAATTGTAAATATCTTTAGACGAATTGCAGTGAAGACAACACACGTTGTCCATGGGGAGATCAATATTTCAGAAATTGAATTTATCATGATCACTTATTTCTGTATTCTTACTTCTTACGGCCTAACATTATGATTAGCTGCACCATTTAACGATAACCTTTTTTCCAGTATTAGGAAAAAATGTCTATATTTGGATAAGAAATTTAGCGTTTCCTAATATTAGGAAAAATTATTTTCCAAATATATACTACAAAAAAAAATTCCCTTCCTAATTTTGTCCGTCATTTATTGCCTATGATTCTGTCTGTTAATCCCAAATTAACTACATCCTGATATTTCATTTCCCATAATTTCTTTGTGCGGTTCCACTTCCCGCCGGCGTTTCGAACAGTTCTTCCTAATTGTACTTCTCCAAATTTAATCCTTATTCCAACAATTTTGTTTGCAGCAATTTTCCTGCTGTTTACCTCCCATGGTTCTTCTTCAACCTTTAGCTCTACGGTTTTCATTTTTATCTTTCGGTCTGCGTCGTACTTATAGCGTACACATATCAAATTCTGCCCATATTTATCAATCCACTTTTTGGTACCGGGTTGTCCGCTCAATAGTGTCTTCCTGGTGATTATGCTCATCCTCTTATCTTTCCTTAATTTTAGAGCCTGTCCGCCGGGCTTTTTACTGCTAATCCCCCTCTGTTCAATACATGGGTATAAATCATAGTGGTTGCTACATTTTGGTGCCCCAGCAGTTCCTGAACCGTCCGTATATCATATCCATCCGCTAATAAATGCGTTGCAAATGAGTGTCTTAAAGTGTGACAACCGCCTGGCTTCATTATCCCCGCCTTCTTGATCGCAGCTCTCACCGCTCTCTGCATTACGCTCTCGTGCAAATGATGCCGCCGCCTGGTCCTGGAACGTGGATCACTCGAAATATCTGATGCAGGAAATATATTCACCCTGTGAGATAATTCTTAATTCTGTTTTTGATATATCGTTTTCCCCATGCTGTTTTTAAGTATTTTTCCCTACCTAAAGCATCATTTTGATTCAAACAACCTTCCCAGTAAATAAGTTTTAGTGGACGTCTATTCTTTGTAGAGGAGACTTTTCCTTTTGTATGATCTTCAACTCTCCGATTTAAATTATCCGTGTAACCAACATAAAAATTTTTGTCCTTCTGTGAATGCAGAACATAAACATAAAAGTACTTCATACATTAGCCTCCTCTATCTCACGGGGCAAGCCATCCCCACTCCTTGCTGGCATTAGGATATTTCCGTTCCAGAGCATATGGTAAATACACAGAACCAGAACCATTCGTTAAATCGGTTTCATGTAATTTTTTAACTTTATTAATGTGGTGACGAAGCGGCTGTTCAACAATCTCCGGTAGCATCGTGACCCGGTCTCTGTCTCCCTTTCCCGCTCGAACTGTAATCTGATCTTTATTAAAATCAATATCCTTTACTCGCAAGCGTAAACATTCAATCAACCGCAATCCTGAACCATAAAGCAGATTTGCCATGATCCAATAAGTGCCTGAGAGCTGCTCTAATACACTCTTCACCTCCGCCTTGCTGAATACCACCGGTAATTTCTTTGGCTTTTTTGCCCACACGATCTTGTCAAATTCCGGAAGCTCTATATTGAGTACCTGCTTGTAGAGAAAGACAAGTGCACACAGGCATTGGTTCTGAGTGGAAGCGGCGACATTTTCTCTGACTGCAAGATGAGAAAGAAAATGTTGGATTTCCGTTGCGCCCATTTCCTTTGGATGCTTTTCGTCATGAAACAAAATAAACCGCTTGATCCAGTTCAGATATGCTTCTTCGGTACGGATGCTGTAATGGCGGGTGCGAATGGCGGCTCTTACCTCATCGCTGAGGCTCATCCCCTCTGTCTTCAGATTCGTTGGTATGACGTATTCCATAATACTCTCCTCGGATTGGAAAAGAGTATGATTTACTACAGAATACGGATTTGTCCGGAAACCTGCAAGAAATTTTTTCAGAAGATTCTCAGAACCGGGCCACCAGTTCATTGAATTGTATTTGGGGATGCAGTCTTGATTTATGGAAAAATAAATCGGGTAAAAAAATCGCTTATCGGTTAATCAAATACATTTCCGACACGAATGAGGCCGGGAATATTAATCAGCTTAATTTTTCGGCCTTCAATTTCGATAAAATTAGCTTCTTTTAATTCCCCCAGTAATCTCACGATTGTTTCGGTGGCAGTGCCCACAAAATTTGCCAAATCTTCCCGCGTTAAATTGATATTGAGCGTTTTATTATCGTCTTCCAGGCCAAATTTTTCTTTCAGCACAAGCAATACCTCAGCGAGCCTTTCTTTGACCGGTTTCTGAGTAATATTTAGCATGCGGTTTTCCGCCGTTCCCAATTCCCCGCAGAGGAACTTCATAAATTTCATTGAAAACGGCTGGTCTTTTTCGATCAAATCAAGCAGTATTTCTTTGGGAATGAAACAAATGATGGAATCGGAAAGCGTTTCGGCAGTGGCCTGGTATGCTTCACCGCCAATTAAAGCACGGTAACCTAAAATATCGCCCTGTTTTGCAAACCGGAAAATCTGTTCTTTACCATTCTCACTGATTTTATAAATTTTAATTTCCCCTTTATTTACGCAATACAGGCCAAAGGGACGGTTGCCTTCAAAAAAAACAATTTGCCCTTTGCGGTAAAAATTACAGCCTTTTGCAGCTGATAATTCCGATTGTTGTCCTTTGTCCAGTTCTTTAAAAATGGATGCTTCCCGGGCACCGCAAATATCGCAGTGCGGAACTTCAATTTTTTTGGTCATAACTACAGATAAAGAATAATTGATGAACTAACTTCGTAATCTTTAATTAGGTAAAATACAATTGATTTCTAAAACAATCAAGAAATTTAAAATGACATATTTAAATCATGCTCTTAATGAAATATGCTGTTTATTTTAATTGTGACTATTTATAATGTTCCTCAAATTGCCGAGTTTATTTCGCTTGCTCCATTGATATTTTTTAATTTCTTCTTAAATTTCTTAAACTTATATTTTATATTTTCCAGCCTTTATATCTATGGCTGTGCCATGATAGTAAGGTGTAAATTTTTGTTGCTTGACTACTTACCAATCGTTGAGAAATTAACTAATTAAAGGAATCATTGGATTAAATTTTGTGAGGAGGCATAAATGGAAAATCTAACTCAAATGGTAAAAGATCTGGTTACCCTATGGGGAATAAAGGTCATTGTAGCAGTTGTAATGCTAATTATTGGGATTTGGATTGCTAAACTGTTGCGCAATATTACCAAAAAGCTGTTGAGGAAGCGTTCGATTGACGAAACAGTTGTTTCGTTCCTCGGTAGTCTGGTGTACGTTGCATTGGTCACTGTAGTTATCATTGCAGTTCTTCGACAGGTCGGCATTGAAACGACATCATTTATTGCGATAATTGGTGCTGCTGGCTTGGCCATTGGTTTTGCACTGCAGGGTTCGCTTTCAAATTTTGCCGCCGGGATACTAATGCTTTTCTTTCGGCCGTTTAAAGCAGGAGACTTTATTGAAGGCGGCGGAACCATGGGTGCGGTTGAAAAAATTCACGTTTTTACCACGCAGCTCAAGACTCCCGATAATAAAGTAGTTATCGTCCCCAACTCAAAAATAATGGGCGACAATATAACCAATTATTCAGCCAAAGAACAAAGGCGTGTCGATATGAAATTTGGAATCGGTTATGGAGATGATATGAAAAAAGCAAAGAAAGTTATGGAAGATGTTTTGGCGAAGGATCAACGTGTTTTGAAGGATCCGGCTCCAACTGTTGCTGTGGTAGAATTGGGAGATAGCAGCGTCAATTTTGTCTGCCGTCCATGGGTAAATACTTCTGATTACTGGCCGGTTTACTTTGATATCACACAAAAAGTTAAAGAGGCTTTTGATAAAGAAGGTATATCCATCCCTTTCCCGCAACGCGATGTGCATGTATATCAGCATAGCAAGTAGCTAAAGGATATTAATCGAGCCGAAAGGCTTTTAAATTGCAGAATCAATCCTGCATCAGGTATTTGAAATATTGCCTCGTGCGGGATTTTTATATTGTTAAACAATTGCCGTGTTCGATGGAAAATCAAAGAAACTAATTTTGCCCGGACTTGATTACATCCTGGCGATTGATTATCATGCGGTAAAAAGGTACATTTTAGAAGATTTTAGGAGAAATATATGCCGATTCACGAACTGGCCGGAAAACCGGCACCAATCGCTATACTGGAAAATATTCCCAGATTGATTTCCGCCTATTACACCAGAAAACCGGATCCTGATGAAGCCGGACAAAGGGTGTCATTTGGTACTTCCGGTCATCGCGGTTCTTCCACAAAAAATTCGTTCAATGAAAATCATATCCTGGCGATTTGCCAGGCGATAATTGAGTACCGGAAATCACACGACATTGGTGGTCCTCTTTTTCTAGGTATGGATACCCACGCCCTCTCGGAACCGGCTTTTGTTTCCGCTGTGGAAGTATTTGCAGCCAATCAGGTTCAATTGATGATTCAAAAAGGTTTTGGATATACACCCACGCCGGTAATCTCTCATGCCATTTTAAGTTATAATCGCGGCAGAACAACCGGGCTTGCAGACGGCGTTGTCATCACTCCTTCTCACAATCCACCAAATGACGGTGGAATCAAATACAACCCCCCCAATGGAGGACCTGCGGATACCGATACGACCAAAGTGATAGAAAGTCGTGCGAATGAAATACGGAAAAATAATCTGAAAGATGTGAATAGGCTTTTATTTGAGAAGGCCCTCAAAGCGGTGACAACCGTGGAGTATGATTACGTCATGCCCTACGTGAATGATTTGGAAAATGTAATCAATATGGATGCTATCGCTGCGGCTGGGTTAAAAATTGGAGTGGATCCCATGGGGGGATCCGGAATCGCTTATTGGGAACCGCTTGCAGAGAAATACGGGTTGGACGTCGAGGTTGTAAATAAAAAAGTTGATCCCTCTTTTTCTTTCATGACGGTGGATAAGGATGGAAAAATTCGCATGGATTGTTCCTCGCCCTATGCTATGGCTGGTCTCATTCAACTAAAGGATAAATTCGATATTTCTTTTGGAAATGATCCGGACTATGATCGCCATGGCATTGTGACCAAAAGTGCCGGTTTGATGAATCCCAATCATTATCTGGCAGTCGCGGTAAATTATTTGTTCCAAAATCGCCCGCAGTGGTCTGAAAATTCTGCCATCGGCAAAACATTGGTATCCAGTTCTATGATCGACCGGGTGGCATCCCATCTTGGACGAAAGCTTTCGGAAGTGCCGGTTGGCTTTAAATGGTTTGTGGATGGTTTGCTGGATGGATCATACGGATTTGGCGGGGAAGAAAGTGCCGGTGCTTCATTTCTGCGTAAAAATGGGGAGGTATGGGTGACTGATAAGGATGGAATCATCCTTGATTTGCTTTCCGCGGAGATCCTGGCAATCACCGGAAAAGATCCAGGAGAACACTATAGGGATTTAACGGAAAAGTTTGGAAATCCGATTTATGAACGGATAGATGCACCAGCAACCGCGGAACAAAAAAATATTTTGTCAAATCTCTCACCGGAAATGATTCAGGCAGAGAAGCTTGCCGGTGAAAGAATTATTTCCAAACTAACCAGGGCGCCCGGTAATGATGCTTCAATTGGCGGATTAAAAGTTGTTACTGAAAACGGCTGGTTTGCTGCCCGGCCTTCCGGAACGGAAGATATTTACAAAATTTATGCGGAGAGTTTTAAGGGGAAGGAACATCTCCAACAGATTCAGGGAGAGGCGAAAGCAATAGTTTCGGCAGCATTTTCCAAACAATAATATTAAATCGATCTGAAAGGAGTGTTGGGAATGAAGGCAGCTACAACGGCGACGTTGACACTTCGGTTCTTTTCTTTTTGGAAGATCCCGCTCATTTATTTCGTTCGCACCTCGGTGGTTTCCATAGACGAAGAAAAAGTGGTGATAAAAATTCCCTTTCGGAGAAGAACCAAAAATCACCTCCGCTCCATGTATTTTGCCGTACTTGCCATTGGTGCCGATGTTGCCGGTGGTATGATTGCCTGGAATCTAATCCGAAAAAGCCCCCACAAAATTTCTCTCATCTTCAAAAGCTTTCATGCGGATTTTCTAAAACGGGTTGAAGGCGATGCCTTGTTCACCTGTACACAGGGGAAAGAGATTGCTCAACTGGTGGAGGAGGCAATCCAGTCCGAGGAGAGGGTGGAAAAACCAATTGAAGTCATTGCCACAGTACCGGATGAATTTGCGGATGAACCGGTAGCAAAATTTGAACTTCTGCTTTCTTTGAAAAGGAGAACTTAGGAATGGAATCAAAAAAACGGTCTGAATCGAATAGCATTAGAACTGCAGTAACAGAACAATTCTCAATTAAATATCCCATCATCTGTGCTCCGATGTTTCTGGTCAGCAGTGTCAAATTGGTGGTCGCAGCGAGTGAAGCGGGCGGCATCGGCACATTCCCGGCACTTAATTACCGTCCTATCGAGAAATATCAGCGAACAATTCAAGAGATCAAATCTCAGACCGAAAAACCAATCGGTATCAATATAATTGTTCAAAAAACCAATAAGTATCAGCATCAACAACTCGAGATAGCACTGGAGGAGAAGATACCTCTGATTATCACCTCATTGGGTAGCCCCAGAGAAGTAGTCCGCAAAGCCCATGAGGCCGGGACAAAGGTGTACTGTGATGTAGTGGGCATCGAACACGCCAAAAAGGTTGCCGATTTGGGTGCTGATGGTCTGATTGCGGTGTCGGTAGGCGCCGGCGGTCATGCCGGGGAGATAACACCTTTTGCGCTTATTCCGGACCTGGTAGAACAGACTGATCTGCCGGTGGTCGCATCCGGCAGCATTGTAGACGGCATCGGGATGGCGGCTGCCTTTAGTCTGGGGGCCTCGGCAATTTATATGGGGACGCGGTTCATCGCTTCCAAAGAAGCAGAAGTGGATGAGAGCTATAAGAAAGCGATTCTGGATTCGCACTATTCGGATATTGTGAATACCGATAAGGTGGATGGATTCCCGGGGAACTTTATTCGCAATGCCGCCCTCGAACGAGTGGGACTGGAAAAGGGAATTTTCGAGGAGATACTCTCCAGAAGCAAACGGGTCAAAAAATGGATTTCTCTCAGCCGCGCCGCAAAATCTTTGCTAGGAGATGTGAATTCAAAAGTCTCGTATAAAATAGTCTATTCAGCAGGGCAGGGGGTAGGATTGATCGAAGAAATTCAATCGGTCAAAGAAATTATGGACAGTACCGTCAGACAATATCAAGCGGTTAAGGAAAAGCTACCTTAAATTTTTTGACTGTATTGTCAACCTAAATATTTTAGTATTCCAACTCAAGGGAAAAAAATTCTGGGCATGCAATTCGGAAACGAATAGCGAAAATCATTATCAAAAAAGTCCCATTTTGGACAAACCTTGTTACTTCTATGAAAAAATGGTGGTTAAATAACTTATCGTCCTATGCATCAAAATTATTCTATGTGCTCCTGATTATTTCCATTCCAACGGTTTCCCTCTCGCAGGACCATGATAGTTGGAGCTACAACTTAAATATTTACGAAGTGAATGTTCGCCAATACACTAGCTCCGGCACCTTTTCCGAATTTGCCACTCATCTTGACCGGCTTAAAGATATGGGAGTGGGTATTCTTTGGTTTATGCCTATCCACCCCATTGGAGTACAAAACCGTCTGGGTAGTCTGGGAAGTTATTATTCTGTGCGAGATTACCTGGATGTCAATCCGGAATTCGGCACACTTGATGAGTTCAAAGCGCTGGTGGATACAATTCATGCAAAGGGTATGTATGTGATAATGGATTGGGTTGCAAACCACACCGCCTGGGATAATCCGCTTACCATTACTCATCCGGAATGGTATATCACGGATTCCAACGGTAATTTTGTTCCTCCTCCCGGAACCAACTGGACGGACGTGATTCAATTGGATTACAGCGAACAGGGCCTGCGAGACTATATGATTCAGGTAATGGCCTACTGGATAAATGAAGTCGATATCGATGGGTTTCGGTGCGATGCGGTCAGTTTTATGCCAATGAGTTTCTGGTCAACCGCCATTAGTGAGTTAAAGAATATTAAACCGGAACTCCTGATGCTTGCGGAAGATGATGATCCTCAGTATCAATCTATTGGATTTGATATGAGCTATGCCTGGGGATTGCATGGTTTCGGCAACGGAGTTTTGAGACGCATTTACACCGGAGCGAGTGACGTAGGCGAGCTGGATGATTATATAACGAATGAATTAAATGCTTATTCTGGTAATCATTACCGGATGTATTTTACATCCAATCATGACGAAAATTCCTGGCACGGTAGCGTATTCGAGCAATTTGGCAATGCCGCAGAAATATTCGCGGTCTTGACAACCACAATGAATGGCATGCCTTTGATTTACAGCGGACAGGAAGCGGGACTGAACAAACGATTGTTGTTCTTTGATAAAGATCAGATCTTATGGCAGCCACATCCTTTTGCAGACACTTACGGCACCTTGTTACATTTTAAAAGGGAAAATAAATCATTGTGGAACGGCAGCAATGGTGGTCGATTTAAGCGTGTAAATACCTCGAACGACCAGAAGATTTTTGCATTTGTTCGGGAAAAGGATAATGACAAAATATTTGCGGTTTATAACCTGTCACCGGGATTCAACGGTGCAACACTCATGGATTCATTATATTATGGCACTTACACCGATGTGTTCAATCATGATACGGTCTCATTTACACAGGGAGCTTTTGTAACACTGCCCGGATGGAGTTATAACGTATACGAGGTAGTGAATGCCATCACAGGAATATCAGATGTTTTTGAAACACCGCAAGAATTTATTCTCTATCAGAACTATCCCAATCCGTTTAATTCTTCTACAATTATTTCCTACTCAATTCCTGAGGCAGTATCTGTTAATTTGAAGATTTTCGACCCGTTGGGAAAAGAAATTCTGACTATGGTGAACGAAGTTCAGGAAGCTGATAAATATATTGTTAATGTTGATGCCTCAAACTTTTCAAGTGGAATCTATTTCTATACTTTTAGAACCAGTAATGGATTCTTACAATCAAAAAAAATGTTGCTCATACGCTAAGCGGCAATCCCAATTCTGATTGTTTGTTCCTCTTATTAATAATCATAACAGTCTCCTGGTGATTATGAACAGGTTTAAAAGGCAATCTTTCCCAGATTTGATGCAGTGACTAACTCAGAGTTCAGACGATTACTCAACAACTGAATGAGATATGGAGAAATACGTTTTGATTTCCTTTGCGATTGCACTAATACTGATGGTATTATGCATACTCATATTTTCGAAATCATTGAAAGAGAAAAGGAAACTCGGCAGGGTGTTAGTAACAGTTTTGGGTATAGTTCCCGGTTTTGTAATGGTTTTGCTGTCTTTTATCTTATTGATGATTGAATAAATACCAAGAATTACCTCTCCATGTTATCCGCGCGTTTGCTGTTGGAGGTAGGCAGCGTACAGCTTTATCATATCCTGAAGAAAAATAATATTAAAAGATGAAATTGTACTGAGTGGCAATTATTTTTGTGAATTGAATTTGCACTTCCAGGAAAATGAGTGGAAGCTTAGCTTAAGGAAATCGCGGGGTACATTCTGTTCCGGCTAGTACTCGTGGACTATTCAACAATATTAATTCTTCGTTTGCGCTCGGCAATAGCGCTGTTCAGATTATCGGTAATGTGGACAGAGAGAATATATTCGCCCGGCTCCGCTTTACTTATATCGATTGCATAATATTCAATAGAGGATTCGCTATTCCCCTCCCGTTCAGAATTAAAGGTTACCGATGGTTTGTTACCGCCCCCAAATAATCCTAAAAATTTTTTCTTTTTCTTCACATTTTCCAATGTGTATTCTATGGTGAAGATTGACTTTCCACTTTCGTCCTGGCTGAGATTGTAGATTTCAAAATAGAGGTACAACAGACTATTTAACGAAAAATGATGAGTGGGATTAGGCACTACCATCAAGCCGTTTTTCACAAAAAAGGAGATTTCTGATGTCGGTTCAATGTTTGTTGCCAGTTGAATGTCGCTAATTTCCAATTCCGGTTTTGAATAATTCTCCACCGGGAGTTTTAGTCTGAATCCACCCAGATAATCACTCTCCAGTGGACGTATGTGGAATGCTACATTGTACGAATCCGGGAGTAATTGAAAACGATACATATTTACAAAGAAATCAAAATTGTGATCCGGAATTTCAAGTATGTTCTTTTCTTTCGCTTTTTCTCGTAATTGTTGGTCAAATATCGCAAATCCGGTTTCAACCACCAAACTATCCTTCGTTGCTTGATTCTCTTTTTCATCGAATAATTTCTTGGTTGGGATAGCGTACGACATTTCCAAAATCGTTTTTCCATCACTTCCGCGAAAAGTGTCGAAAGAAGTGGGAACATCCAGTGGTTTTATGTTTTCTGCCCATTTGTGTCGGTCGGTGGTTAAAGCCTCTGTTACATTTTTGCGGCTCCGTGTGGCCATCTGATCTTCGTATTGAAGCTGTTCCAGGGGGCTAGCTCGGTACAGATCGTAGTAAATGTTTCCCCATCCCAGACGGTCGGCTAAAATGGCCGGGTGACGAATAATAGGCGTAAAGCGCCAATCGTTCCCAGTGGTACCGATATAAAAGTGAAAATCCATCTGGGGCATGTCACCACGTTGATAATACTTCCAGGATTCATTGATGGGAATGCCATCTCCAATGGTAAAGGCGCGGTCATCGGGTTCACCGTGACGAATGTAGATCAGACCCTTGTCATTAAACTCGTGGTTCAACTCGTTGGTATTTGGGTATTCCAAATAGTTCATCTGATCCGGGTCCTGGAACCAGGTGCGGAAACCGTCAAATTCATAGTTTTCTTCTGCATAAAGCATGCGGCGATAATGTTCTGCCAATCGTACATTTATTGTTGCCGCGGGAGTCGGGTCGCGGGAAATCCAAAATGTTCGAAAAAATTCCTTTTTTTCTTCCAAAGTCTGCAGAGAAGAATAGGTTTCAAATTCTTCATCGGTGAGGATGTATTTTATGTCGTCCAATATCAAATCTGCAGCCACATTGTCTCGAATTTTATCGATTCCAGTCCAATAATTCTGTTGCGCTGTTTGGCGATCCTCCTGTTGATAATAAACCCGTGCCAGCGATAAATAAAGCGGTTGCACCGGCATATTTAAGGAATCAGTTGTCAGAACCTGAAGAATGGAATCTGCCTCGTCAATTTTTCCTCCACGACGAAATGCTTCTGCAATAGAATATCTGGCGTGGTCCCATTGTTGTTTATTTAACCAGGATATTGCTTCTTCCTCACTTCGGTGGGTGATGAGATAGCGGTATAAACGAAACATTTTAACCTGAGGTTCCACCAGATCTGGACGCACATGGATTTGAGCATGATTGGTGCTGATGGCCTCCTCATAATCCTCCTTGTAGCGAAGCAGTCGGGCATATTGATACAAAACATCCTGATAGAGTGAATCCCTTGAAATAACTGCGAGAAAATGTTTTTTGGATTTGTTCCAGTCCAGTTTTCTCAATAGCAGGGCTTTGAATACTCCCGTCTCGCGATAGGCGATTCCACGGTAATAGTGTGCCTCCAGATTATCAGGGTCTATATCCAAAATTTTATCAAAATATCCTTTAACATCGCCCCAATCTTTTTCATCGAAGGCAATTTTGCCTAGGGCAGACAGGGCGGGGAGTGAGTTTTCTTCGTATTTGAGGGCTTTTTTATAACTTTTTTTGGCGTCATCAACATCGCCACTGGCAATCAGCATATTTCCACGAGCGAGAAGGCTGTCCACAATAGTGGAATCTTTTTCCGCAGCAAAAGCGAATAAACAATTGAAGCACAGGAATAGAAGGACAATTCTCGTTATTGAATATAATAGATGCAATAGGGTTGAAGTGTGAATTTGCATAACACAAAATATACTACGATGGAGAGAGTTTTGTTCTTTTTCTTATTATGGTAAATAGTTTGGGTTTCCAAAAAAATAAGTTTTTAAAAAATCTAACGAGACTTATTATTGTGGTGAAAATCCTATTCTCCGTTTTGCTAGTTTATACAATAATTCAACGACAGCAAGTCATTTGACCAATCTGAAAACAAACTAAAAAATTTAAATTAAAGATAAACAATAAGACCCAATTTAATTGAATTTAGTTCTACACCACTCCCATACCACCTTTGCCTATTTCTTCGATAGTGCGATGATGTGATATGGTTTTACCGATCACAAATCAATATCTCCATACCTTCGTAGATTTTTTTGATATATTTTTTTATGCTTTGCCAATATTTCTTGAAAGCGGGGATCACCATGCAATATTTTGTAATACGGGAGATTAAGATATTCGAAATACTTTGATCGGTTTATGCCTACTGGCCAATTATAAACTATTTTCGGAGCAAAATAATCTTTTTCACCTTCGATAATTAATTCGATTGCTTTTTCTCGATCGTTTAGTAATAAATAAAGTATTGCGAGTATAAAAGATTCATCATGACTTTTTTCGAACGTAGTTCTATGAAAACTGGATAACGCATTTTCTTTGTCACCCTTCACGGCATATAACCACGTTTGGAGTTGCTGCAAATTGTTATCATTTGGCTTTCTAGCCTGCCATTGGATTATAAGTTCTTCTGCTTCTTGAATTCTTTTAAAGGATATCAAATAATGTACATATCGTCCTAAATTGTCGTAATTATGGGGTTCAATTTCCAGTGCTTTTAGATAATCGAATTCTGCTTTTTCATATTCTCCGATCAGAAAGTAGACCCAACCTCGAATAGAACAATTCCATGTGAATATTGGATTCAGTTCCACTGCTTTGTTTAAATATAAAAGTGATTCATGAACGAGATCGTGGCCAGCCAACCAGATGCCTAGATACATATTGGCAAAAGAATGATTTGGATCAATTCTCAAATAGCCCATGAGTTCCTTGAATCTAATTTCACTCCAATACGCAATACCTTGCTCGGCCTGTGATACAGCCATTTTGACGAATATAACCTCTGACGATTTAGAATTTAAACTGTAAGCAATGTCAATATATTTTTTTTGTAATTGCATATATCTGCTTTTTTCTTCTTCCGTCTTAGCTATCATATGCCAATGTGAATTATATGCATCCGCCAGTTCAACATTTGCCGAAAGATAATCGGGCTCCCGTTTGAGTATTTCTAGTAAAATCAGGATTGCATCATGTAGGTAATCTGGATTCTGAGTCTGCAAAAATTTGTGATGGAATCCTCTAGCCTGTATGTACTGGTCATAATTTTCAACATTATTTGGTCTATCCGTTTTAATTTCTTCTATTTCTTGTATAGACAGTGTTGACAACAAATTAGAGGCAATCGCTTGAGAAACATCATCCTGAACCTCAAAGATATGCTCCAATTCCCTATCAAAGTCATCGGCCCAAAGGTGAGAGCCGTCTTGCGTGTCAATTAACTGTGCCGTGACTCTGATGCTATTGCCATATTTCCTGATGCTTCCTTCCAGAATATGTGAAACATTTAATTCTTTTCCGATTTCTGGAATCCTTTTGCTCGTATTCTTATATGTCATCACTGAAGTACGAGCAATTACCTTTAATCTTTTTATCTTGCTGAGGTTGGTAATTATCTGCTCAGTCATGCCATCACAGAAATATTCCTGATCTTTCCAAGGGCTCAAATCAGCAAAAGGCAGGACCGCAATAGAGTTCTCCCATTCTCTTTGACTAATTGTCTCTGCTTTATTCTCTTTTGGTTCAAAAATTTGGTTAGATAAAAAATAGATTATCATTATAAGTGCAAAGAGGATTATAGGGATCCCGGTATACATTACTACTCTTTTAAGTGCACTCTTTGGTGTCTGTTTGATTTCCACACTGGTGGGAGGAGCTTTCTTAGATATTTCTAGCTCTCGCTGTAGTTTCTTCAAATCGGCTAAGATTTCATCTGCATGTTGGTAACGCTCATTCGGCTTTTTTGATAAAACTTTGTCCACCACATGTTCCAATTTCATCGATACACCGCTTCGTAAGCCCGTTATTGGTTCCGGTTCCTCGTTCACAATCGAATACATCACTGCCTGCTCATAATCTCCCTTAAAAGGTGATTGACCAGTAATCATTTCATAGAGAATTACACCGAGTGACCAAATATCAGTTCGATGATCAATCTCTTCACCTCTGGTTTGTTCGGGGGACATATAATCTATGGTTCCTAAAGTTGTGCCCTCTTTGGTAAGAATAGTTTTTCCGGTCAATTTAGCTAATCCGAAATCGATTATTTTCACAATTACATCGGTGGTGATAAATATATTGGAAGGTTTAATATCCCGATGGATAATACCTTTTTCATGAGCTTTTTGCAATCCCTGAGCTATTTGCATGGCAATATCAATGGCTTCTTCTATTTTTAAAGGACCACTTTCAATTTTTTCCTTTAATGACTCTCCTTCATAACAATCCATACATATAAAAATTTGTCCGTCTTTGGTTTCATCGATTTCATGGATAGTACAAATATTGTGATGCTGCAGAGAAGAAGCAGCCTGTGCTTCTCGGATGAAGCGTTTTTTAGCTTCTGCTTCGCGGGTTATTTCCGGCGGCAGGAACTTGAGCGCCACAGTGCGTTTGAGTTTGGTATCCTCGGCTTTGTAAACCACGCCCATACCACCGGCATCTAACTTTTCTAAAATCCTGTAATGGGCTATTGTCTTGCCAATCATTCCTTCTCAGTCTCCTGAACATGATTTCTCATCTTTTCAACCATGTTTTTTATCTGCGTCATTAAATTTTGAAATTGAAGATCATCACTCAAATTCTCCCAAACAGGATCAATCAATGCAAGACGATAATTTCGCCAGCCAGCATCTATTGCCTTTTGCAACCAGCGATAAGCCTCTGCTTTATTTCCTTGAATTGCATTTATTCTGGCGAGTTCAAATGGAGTCCAATAGTATTCATTTCCCTGACTTATTGAGCTTTGACACTCCAGTGACGTTTTTTCAAGGAGGTTTTGTGCTTGTATCTGATTACCAGTTTTTGTGAGTATATATCCATAAGTTGATGGCGATAAACTGATGGGATGTTTAATCGTTTCTATTGAAATACCTGTAATCGGAATTACTTTGTCATAATACCATTTGGATTTTGAAAAATTGCCACGAAAAAGTTCGATGTTTCCCTTAAAAACTAAACTTGATAAGGTATCGGGATATATCTTGATATCTTCGGAAGCCATCACAGATGCTTTCTCAAAATTCCCCTGCCGTAAATATAAGTAGCCTATTTGAATGTTGGCATAGGTATAATTTGGCTCTAATTCCATGGATTTTTTATACCACTCCAGGGCTTTATCATCCATACCCAATTCATAATACACTGCTCCGACACTCGCACTACCAAAGAAATGAGTGGGATTCAAAGTGATTGCCTTCTTCAACAATAGCAGTGCTTCATCAAGTTTTCCCATTGACATATATTCAATTCCCAGATTACCAATGGCAGAATGTAAATTTGGATTTAGCTCAACAGCCTTCTTGTCCGCCTCAACAGCTTTATGCCTACGACCCATTAAAGAATAAGAGAGACCTAAAGCTTTATAACCTTCGGCAAGATCCGGATCTATTAAAAGAGACTTTTTGCTCATAGCAATTGAAGAGTCGAGCCAATTACCGGAAAATCCAAATTTTTCGTAGCGTTGCCCGTATGCATTTCCCAATCCTGCGTAAGCTAGACTATAACTGGAATCTCGTTCAAGGGCCTTTTTAAATAGTGCAATTGCAGTCTCATTGTCTTCCTTATTGTATTTATAGTAATATTCTTTGCCCTTTAAATAAAATGAATAAGCGTCCAGATTTTTTGTCGCTCTTTTGTCTAAATTGGTTTTTTCCGAAAGCGTCAGTTTTACCTGAAGAGCGGAAGCTATTTTATTTGCCACGTCACTCTGAATGTCAAATATACGGGTAAGTTCTTTATCATAAGTTTCCGCCCAAAGATGATCATCAGTATTCGTATCAATTAATTGCGCGGTAACGCGAATACTATTGTTTTCAATTCTAACACTGCCCTCTAAAACTGTAGATACATCCAGATCCTTGCCTATCTTTTTAATATTTATTTCTTTGTTTTTATATCGCATAATGGAGCTGCGAGAAAGTACTCTGAGTTCCGAGATTTTTGATACCTGGGTAATGATGTCTTCGGTTATTCCGTCACCGATATATACATAACTCGGATCAGAACTCAAATTGGTAAAGGGCAGGATGGCAATTGATTTTCTTTCAGCACCTGAAAATCTAGAGGAAAGCAAATTCATCAGCACAACAAGAGCAATAATTATGACGGTGATAACAGCGAATAAAAATTTTCTCTCTTTAGATCTTAGCAGATTGGACTTCAGAAACGATTTCTTTTCGAGCGGGGTAGTTATCTCCGATCCATATTGTAGATTGGTAATCATTTCATCCATTGACTGAAAACGGTCATCGGGATTTTTCGATAATGTTTTCTCAATCAATTTTTCCAACCATCGGGGTGCTTCCGGACACAAGTCGGAAATTTGTTGCGTCGCTTCATTTAGTATTGAATAAATGATAGCAGAATCATACTCTCCCCTGAAAGGGAGCTGGCCCGATAGCATTTCATACAACACCACTCCCAGCGACCAGTTGTCAGTGCGTTGGTCAACATCCTGGCCCAGAGCCTGTTCAGGTGACATATAGGAAATCGTTCCTTTAGTGGTTCCCTCTGTGGTGATACTGGTTGTTTTGGTTAATTTGGCAATTCCAAAGTCGAGGATTTTTACTATTCCTTCATCGGTGATCATGATGTTGGCCGGTTTAATATCTCGATGTACAATTCCCTGTTGGTGAGCTTTGGATAATCCCCGGGCAATTTGCAGGGCAATGTTGATGGTTTCGTCGATGGGAATGGGCACAATCTGCTGTGTTCCAACAGGTTTCAATTTTTGTTTCAGGGTCTCGCCTTCATAATAGGCCATGACAATAAACAACTGTCCGCTATCGGTTTCATCGATTTCATGGATATTACAAATATTGGGATGTTCCAGTGCAGAGGCCGCCTGGGCTTCGCGGATAAAGCGCTCTTTGGCTTCTGGATCACGGGTTAGTTCCGGGGGCAGGAATTTGAGGGCAACGGCGCGTTTGAGTTTGGTGTCTTCAGCTTTGTAGACGATGCCCATGCCGCCAGCACCGAGCTTTTCGAGAATTTTGTAATGGGATATGGTTTTACCAATCAATTTATCGTCATTCCTTTGAGTTTCGCTATTTGTTTTTTAGCATCTATGAATTCAGGTAAATTTTCTTCCGCATTCTTCCATATTTCCAGAAACTTTTCGTATTGCTCTATTGCCTTCTTATTCAAATTTTTTATTTGATACAATTTTGCCAGTCGGTAGTGATATTTCGGATAAATAAGCCGCCATTCTCTTGTTTTGGGATTAACATCGATGAGTTTTTTGTATTCATTGATGGCCTGATCTATGTACCCATGCTGAACATAAGCTTGGGCTAACCCATCCATTTCCAAAGGGAAATTATAAGCCAAATAGTTCATCGTAAATCCAAATGGGGTTTCCATTGGTTTCATGTTTTTATAAATCTTCTCTGCTTTCTCTAACGAATCCTGAGCAATTAAAATTTGGCCATAAAGAAAATTAAGGTTATAGTGGTGCTTTTCTTTGCCCAGGGGTGTTAAGTTGGGGAAAAGTGTTTTTATCGCTTTGTACTCGACTCGGGCTGAGTCAATTTTTGACTGTTTTAAATAATTCAGACACATAAAGTTAGCATAACCTGCTTTGGTATTGGCGAGGTATTGGGGATTTTCCTGGGTTTGATAAGTATACCAGCTTTGACGATATTTCTTGCTCTCTAAGACTTTACCTTGATCGAGAAGGATCCATGCTTTTAAATAATCATTGATGGCTAAGCCCCATTGATTTTTATTCTTTCGACTAATCGCTGCCGATACTTCCAAGTCCACGAATCCTTGCTGTAAATCACCCGATAAATAATGATACAAGCCTTTCCACCAATATCCCATGTTAACTCTTCCTCGTGCTTGTGTTTTAGCAATGAATTGATCAATCCAATTTAATGAGGATTGGTAATCCTCTTGCATTGCATATATATAGGCGATACGCCATTCAGTCCCAAAATCGGGTTTTACCTCCAATGCCTCTTTATATTTATTTATAGCCTTTTCAAATCTTCCGGTACGTAAATAAAGTTCTGCGTATGAGTCGTAAGGATTGGCATCACCAGGTATGATTTCTTCATATTTTTTCAAGTATTCATCTGCTTTATCAAACTGGCCCATATCTCCATAGATATAAGCTAGAGCATTAAAAACAGATCCATAACTGGGGTCCAATCTTAGAACTTGTTGGTACATAGAAATAGCTTTCTCATATTGTTTTTGTTCATGATAACGTAGACCCAAATCATAGAACACACGTTTCTCTTTGGGATATCTTTTAGCCATCTCCTGTAAGATAGCTAATCGTTTTTCCGGATTCTTTTCAATGCAATTGGCATAATAGGCTTCAATATACAGACTATCTTTTTCTCCTGCTCTGTGGGCATAAATCTTGGCTCTCTCATAAATGGCATCCCGGGCTTCATCTTCACTCAGAGCATCATTTGCCCAGGCCAGATAAAGGTAGGCCAAAGCAAAAGTAGAATCTAATTGGATCGCTTTAGCTAAAAAATTCTGAGCATCCTCATAATACATTTTATCTAATGCATCTTGTCCTCTAATAAAATAATGGTAAGATTCCATCGATGAGGTTGTTACATCTGAGATTTTTAATTTTGATTTCTTTATAGTACTTTCAGAGACATAGACACTTTGCGCAATCTCCTGGCTCAAATCATCAATCTGACTCTGTAATATACTCCCCACTCCTTCACCCTTTGAGCTGGCACTCTTTAAGAGTTGTTTACTTTTAGCATCTAAAACTTTAACGTCAGTAGCAAAAACGTTACCCGCTTTAATGAAACTGCCCAGTACAATGGCTTCCACACCCTCCAGACGACAAATCTCAAATCCCACATCCTGGTCAATCAATTCAATATCAGGCTTTCCTAATTGTTTGAGCAGGTCATAGATACGCTCCCATGATATAACCTGTAAATGCTTGGATTGTTCGAGTCGAGTGATCAGCAGGTTAGGGATGGCTTCCTGTAAATAGTTATAGTTAGGATCTCCGGTCTGATTTTTAAAACTGATCACCACTATGGGCTTTGCTTCCTCCGGGGTTATTTCTTTTACAAAGAAGGGTTTTATTAAAAGGAGGACAACTATTATCAAAACCATGGCAGCAGCAGCTATAAAGTAGTTCTTGAAATGTTTTTGCTCCTTTGGTTTTGTTCTTATTTGAGTGGTAGTGATTTTCCGGGTTGTTTCAATTGTATCATAAACATGTTTGAGATCGACTATTAAGTCATCGGCGTGTTGATATCGATCATTGGGGCTTTTTGCCAGAGTTTTATTCACAATCTGCTCCAGTTCTATGGGCACACCTGTCCGAATGGCAGTTAGTGGTTCTGGCTCCTCATTCATAATAGAATAGACGACCGCCTGCTCGTACTCTCCTTTGAACGGTGTTTGCCCTGTTATCATTTCATTAAGCACGGCTCCAAGAGACCAGATATCAGTCCGGTGATCAATTTCCTCGCCTCTGCTCTGTTCTGGCGACATATAGTTGACTGTTCCAAGAGTTGTTCCTTCTTTGGTAAGAACAGTTTTTCCCGCTAGCTTAGCCAATCCGAAGTCAATGATTTTCGCAATCCCGTCAGTGGTAATAAAAATATTGGAAGGTTTAATATCGCGATGAACAATGTCTTTCTCATGGGCTTTGGTTAAGCCCTTAGATATCTGGATGGCAATATCCACAGCTACATCGATCTTTAAGGGTCCCCGTTCAATTTTTTCTTTGAGATTTTCACCATCATAGCATGCCATCACCACGAACAGTTGATCGTCCTCTGTCCGACCAATCTCATGGATATTACAGATATTATGATGCTCCAAAGATGAGGCCGTTTGTGCCTCGTGGATAAAGCGATTTTTCGCTTCTTCGTTTCTAGTCAGCTCTGGCGGGAGGAACTTAATAGCCACAGTGCGTCTGAGTTCGGTGTCTTCGGCTGCATAAACAACACCCATGCCACCGGCGCCGAGCTTTTCAATAATCTGATAATGTGAGATTGTTTTGCCAATCATAATTATTATTCTTCCTTATTTTTCTAGCGATAACTTTGCCATCCATAAATCACCTACACGTTCCCAAAGCGGGAAATAGATTCGTTCGCCATCGCTCGACAACCAATGACCGGGTTCCTTTAAGCTTCCCCTTAAATCCATTAGGGCTTTCGCGGTACCATTTGATACCGAGATTGCCCACAGGTTGGCGCCCTCATTGTTTGGTCCACCCTGCCCATAAGCATAGATCGTCTGTCCATCTGCTGACCAGAAACGTGGAGAAATTTCTGTCCATGCACCATGAGAAAGTTGTACGGGATCACCTCCTTCTGCGGATATAAGGAATAGCTCACATGACCCGGTACGCTTAGAGCCGAAGACAAGTTGTTTTCCGTCTGGAGACCAAAGCGTTAGGAAATCCTGCGCTTCATGGAAGGTCAGTTGTTTTGCTTCGCCCCCATTACTCGGCATTACCCAAACATCCATATTGCCACTACGATTGGACGCAAAGGCGATTTTTTCTCCATCAGGGGACCATCGGGGAATAAAGTCCTCTGCAGGATGGGTCGCCAATGATGTTACTGCTCCACCAGACACCGGCATCACATAGAGATCGCGATTGCCACTCCGCAAAGATTGAAATGCGATCTGATTCCCATCGGGTGACCATGATCCAACCCAGTCGTGTGCAGCATTGGTTGTTAGCTGCCTTAATTCACCACCATCCTTGCGCATAATCCAGATATCCTGATTCCCGCTTCGGTTTGAGTCGAAAGCGATCCACTTCCCATCCGGCGAGACGGCTAATAGCTCGATATAGTTATTTTCCGATGTGACAGGTAGGGCTTCGTCTAACGTTAGTATTCGATCCGGAACTATCGGGATGGACCAGATGTTCGAGCGTTCAACAGCTTTGGTATAGGCAAGTGTTGTTCCGTCCCTTGAGAAGGCGATAGCTCCGACGCCAACGCCCACAGTTAAGGGTTGCGCCTGATTAATGGACTTTCCCCGACCATCGACCGGAATCCACCACACATCCTGAGTACCTCCTCGGTCAGAAAGGAAGAGGAGTTGTCTCCCATCTGGTGACCAGATCGGATTGCTGTTGAAAGCTTCTCCTCGCGTTACTGGAAGCAGGTCCGTCCCGTCGGGCTTTACTGACCAAATCTGTGACGTGGATACTCCTACTGCTACAAAGCCAGTGCAGGCAATGCGTTCTCCATCAGGTGACCAGACGGGTTCGGAATACCCAACTACAAGTCCTGTGGGTGGTAAGGGAATAGAGTCAGGCGTACCACCACTGGCAGGGACAGTGTACAGAGTGCCTTTTGTAGCATAGACCAGCTTTGTTCCATCGGGCGACCAACAGATAGTTGGTATGGCACCAATGTAGGATAAAGATGGTGCAAAGGATAGCAATAGCACGCGTTTTGGTATCCCACCCAATGCAGGTATCACAAATATCCCGCCATCATCACGGTCGGAAACGAAGGCAATCCATTCTCCGTTCGGTGACCAGGCAGGTTTTCCGTCGTAACCTGTGTAGTCTTTGGTCAAATTGATTCTCCGCCCAGCAGCAATCTGCCGCACCCAGATGTCCATGTTTCCGCTCTCGTCGGAAGCGTAGGCGATCCGCGTACCTTCCGGAGACCAGGTTGGATCTTGCTCCAATCCCGGAGCCGTCGTTAGAGGAGAGGTGTGTTTGATTTGAAATCCCTTGCCATCACGTGAGCGGGTTAATAGATAACCTAGGCTTAGTAGTACTGCAAAAAAAATTACAACCAAGATGCCTTGCCACGCTTTGGGTATAGCTTTTGAGTGCTTCTTTTCTCCATATCGTGGAAAATGTGTTTTTTTGAGTGCCTTCAAATCTTTCAGTAATTCTTCTGCGCTCTGATACCGTCGATCCGAGTCTTTGGTGAGGATTTTGTGAACAAGTATTTCCAGTTCTTCAGATAGACCGGATCTCATTTCCGATACCCGGACTGGTTTTTCGTTCAATATGGAGTAAATGATTGCCTGATCATAATCTCCCTTAAAAGGTAGTTTCCCAGTCAACATTTCATAAATAACCACACCTAGTGACCAAATATCTGTTCGCTGATCCACCTCAATGCCACTGCATTGCTCGGGTGACATATAGGCAACTGTACCCAATGTAGAAGAATCTTTCGTGAGATGAGTTTGTCCGGCTAACTTTGCAAGTCCGAAGTCAAGAATCTTAACTTCATTTCGATCAGTAACAAGAATATTAGCCGGTTTAATATCACGATGGACAATACCTTCTTCATGAGCACGGGCTAGGCCTTGCGCAATTTGAAAAGCAATGTCGATCGCATCTTCTGCCTTTAATCTTTTATCTTTAATCTTATCTTTTAAGGTTTCTCCTTCATAACAGGCCATAACAATAAATAGCCGTCCATCTTCGGTTTCATCGATTTCGTGAATGTTGCAGATGTTACTATGTTCCAAAGCTGAAGCAGCTTGCGCCTCGCGGATGAAGCGTGCCTTGGCTTCGGGATCACGGGTTAAATCCGGTGGCAGGAATTTAAGTGCCACCGTGCGCCTGAGTTTAGTGTCTTCAGCTTTATAGATGACTCCCATGCCCCCCTCACCGAGTCTCTCAAAGATCTTGTAATGAGAGATGAGTTTTCCAATCATAATTAAAACGCCAAAAGGTTGATATTTCGATTCATCCAGTGAGATACTCAATCTAACTACTATGAATTACAATAGAAATTAATTCAATCCGGATAGATTGCCCCCGTTTTAATATTTTCATCTCACGGAATGAAATGTGAGATGGTTTTACCTATCATTATTATGTTGTTTGCTTGTATCCTCCACTGCAACATTTTTATTTTGCTTATCTCTTATAAAAACCAAGACCGTTCCCAAAACACCGGACAGGATGAGGCCATAATCTTCATAGATCCCCCTTGAGATTGGTATAACGGCAGCGATTGACCATATAAAGGGAATGATGGCAATAAATTTGGGTAATTTTTTATCGGTCAATAGAAATACTCCCCATGTAAAAATAGCCAGCGGACAGGGAACCAGACCAAACGGAAATGAGTGGGGATAAATATGATCCAGAAAATAGCCAATAAATGGATAACCAACCATCGCGTACACTGTAAAAACAATCCCAACAAGCGAAAAGATATTCCTATTAAAACCAAAATAGAGTTTGTATTTTATAGCCGTCATTAGAAATAATAAGCCCTGTATAATGAACAAAACGCCGAAATAAATTGCCATCTTATACACTGGGCTCCAGTAGATTAAGCAGAATACAATTCCGTTCCAGAGCCAGAAAAAAGACAAAATTCCGGTGATCAACGTGTTGGAGAATCTTGTCTTTTTGAGAGCAAAGAAAACCGCTGATATACCAAGTAAGTAAGCAACAACTTGAAGCGGCCAGATGCTGAGATTATAATCCTTCAATACACTTAAGAATTGTGGTAGACTGAATGATGTATTCATGATTTTCTCTTTTCCACTCGTTTCATGGAAACAATTTATATCAACTCAGCGATTTATTATAGTTTGTGCTCCATCTTTTTTACCCATTCTATGAACCTCGGATCTCCGCGAAGGCCTTTATATAGAGATGGCTTCAAAAAAATTAAACCAGGTTCTCGCTCTAAAATAGCACTTTCAAGAAATTGGAGTGATTGATTCTCTTCGCCAAGGGCGCGGGAAATCACGAATCTAGCAAGGAAAGAACCATATCCTTTTTCGGAAAAGCTGTTCAATCGATCGATTATGCGCAGCGCTTCATCCTTCTGTTTTGTTAAAGCATACATCGTTCCAAGACTACCCAACGCATAATTAAAATTATTAGTGATTGAGAGAGCTTTTCGAAATTGAGCCGTGGCTTCTTCATACATTTTTGTCGATTTATATACCTGCCCCAACCAATAATATGTTAATGGAAAGTATGCATCCAATTCCACCGCTGACTGCAATTTCTCAATCGCTTGATCATTCTTGCCGGCATAATAAAAGACGGCACCTGCAATCATACATACCAATGGGGAAAGAGGGTCTAATTTCACACCACGGTTTGCCTCCTTGATCGCTTCATCCAATCGTTCCATTACTGTGAGATGAAGGGCGTGCCATAGAAAAGCCATAGGATAACTTGGGTTCAGCTCAATAGCCCGCTGGTATTCTTTCTCCGCAGATTGCCAATCCCAATCGTATGCCATATGAATAAATCCCATGGATACATGAGCTTCACCGAGCATGTTATCCAATGCCAATGCTTTTTTTGCTGCTGCTTTAGATTTCGTGAATGCTTCTTTCGGCCGCTTAAATGCCCACAAGCCCAGTATATTATAAACATCTGCCATACCAACGTAGGCTGGCGCAAAAAGTGAATCCGCTTCAATTGCCTGCTCGAAATACGTAATGGCCTTTTCCAAATCGACGATGTGCCGCCTATTCCATAAATAGCGGCCTTTTAAGTATAAATCATACGCTTCATTATTCTTTGTATGGTGCTTCACTAGTCGTACTTTCTCATCTGCGAGAAGCTTTAGTTTGAGTTTATCCACAATGGCTAATGTAATCGTATCCTGAATGGTAAATATATCTTCCATTTCGCTGTCGTATTTATTGGACCAGAGATTGTAACCGTCTGCCACATTTATCAATTGAGCGCTAATCCGTAACGTGTTGCCCGATTTCTGTACACTGCCTTCGAGTACGGTTTGGACATTTAGCTCCTTGCCGATATCTTGAATGTTATGACCCTCTCCCTTGAATTGAAAAGTTGATGTTCGGGATGCAACCTGCAATCTTTCGGCTCTTGTTAATACGTTGATGATCTCCTCTGTAATGCCGTCGCAGAAATACTCCTGATCCTTATTCGGACTCATATCTACAAATGGAAGAACGGCAATCGATTTCTTTTCGACCTGAGGAGATGGTGTCATCAATACAAAATACAAAACGACAAGTATCAAAAGGGATACAGCGAAAATAGAACCAAATAAATAAACTTTTTTTCTTTTTTGGGGCAAAACGCTTGCCTTGTGTGTTCGCATGTCATCTGATTCAAGTTTCTCTGCAATTAGTTTTAAATCGACCAGTAATTCATCCGTGTGTTGGTAACGTTCATCAGGACTTTTTGCTAGAAGTTTATCGATAATTCGTTCCAGTCCCATCGGTACACCAGTTCGTAAGCCCGTTATTGGTTCCGGCTCCTCGTTCACAATCGAATACATCACTGCCTGTTCATAATCTCCTTTAAAGGGTGATTGACCAGTAGTCATTTCATAAAGAATAACGCCGAGTGACCAAATATCAGTTCGATGATCAATCTCTTCACCTCGGGTTTGCTCCGGTGACATGTAATTGACCGTCCCAAAAGTTGTGCCCTCTTTGGTAAGAACAGTTCTTCCGGTTAATTTAGCCAATCCGAAATCAATTATTTTGACTACATCATCATGAGTGATGAATATGTTGGAAGGTTTAATATCCCGATGGACGATACCTTTTTTATGAGCTCTCTGCAAACCTTGAGCTATTTGCATGGCAATATCAATAGAATCTTCTATCTTTAAAGGACCACTTTCAATTTTTTCCTTTAATGACTCTCCTTCATAACAGGCCATGGCAATAAATAATTGACCACCCTCTGTTTCATCAATTTCATGAATGTTGCAAATGTTGTTATGTTCAAGAGCAGAGGCGGCTTGTGCTTCGCGAGTAAAGCGTGCTTTGGCTTCCGGATCGCGGGTTAGTTCCGGAGGCAGGAATTTAAGAGCCACGGTGCGTTTGAGTTTGGTGTCTTCGGCCTTATAGACAACACCCATTCCACCTGAACCGAGTTGCTTAATAATCCGGTAGTGGGATATAATTTTGCCGATCATGATTTGCAAATTGGGTCAAAAGTATGTTAATAATCACTATTGTTTTTAAATTGCAGATTCCATTATTGTGCTAATTTTTCCCAGCGTTCCTGTAATTTTTCCATAACCTGTGGCAACGTTGTATATTCCATTTCTTCCATTGGCAGACGATGGGGTTCGAATGGCCCATGTCGGCGCAAATGATTCGCTATGATATTACACAAATTGCGTGCCTCATCAAATCCTGGATCATTGAACATATCGCGCGGGCCAATAAGCCGTCCATCGGCAATTTGAAATCCCGCGGCAGTAACCCGGGGCGGTCCATCAAAACGACTTGGCGTCGCTTCTTCAAAAGAAACCGGCATTAAAGGACCATAATGGGACCCCCGCATCCACCCTTCCACAATGTGAGGCATAGTAAAGGGTTCTAAAATCTCGCCAATTGCCGGAAAATCGCCCTGGCCCCGAACAATACACACCGGGTCATCTTTACCAACGTATTTCCCGGCGATGAGTGCCAGACGTTGTGTAGATGAAACTGCTGCTATATCGTCTTTTTTTGTGTAAACAGATTTAACCATATATCTCCCTGCAGCGCCGATGAACACAAGTAAATCGTAAATTTCCTGTGGAGTATCAAAAACGATACGTCTGCTCTTTTTCACATCGTGCACCTCAAATCGGAATCCATTGTGCAGAGGTGGTGCAATAACGAGTCCGGCAGTATTAAACGGATCAGCGAACATTCTATACAGTGGTAAATTCCAGGCACCTGCAGCAGTTTTATCAGCCATAAATATGATGATCGGTTCGGATTTACGCTCGACGATTTCCATTTCAGCTACCCCTGGTCCCATACCTTTGACATTTCCTGAAAAGGCATCTGAAAGAAGGTCCTGCCCGGCTCCGTAAAGCTTTAGTTTTTTTGCGACTTCAGTGCAGGCCAGGAAAGTATCCCATGCCAGTTCATGAATTTTATCATTCTCGGTACCGTATTTGTGCGTTATAATCAACTCAAGATCATCACCGCAGGAAGTTACTTGAAAATCAATTATTAATTCTCTCTTTTGTGCTCCATCCAAGAGATCTCTTGCCTCGTCAATCAGATCACTGTGCATGGCTGAATGACCAACGTAGCCACCAACATCAGCTTTAATCACGCTGATTGTAATTTTATTATTCATTTTAATTCCCTCCTTTTTCTAAAAATAAACGGTATGTGGAAAATAGCCTCTGTGAGTATCGAATGATTATTTTCATGGGAAATGCAGTAATATTGGAGAATTGAAATCAAGAAAAAATTTGGTTGTGATTCTTCGTAGTTGTGTCGTATCTCTTCAGCTGTGTTCATAACTTCCTTCGCAACCGGGCTAAACTGCCCGGCGGGAAGGAAGATCGATTTGATTTTGCCAATCATGGCTAGTTCGAGTTATCAAATTATGAATAATATTATGGCCAGCCCTGAATATCCAGATTTGTGAGACCGGCATTTCTCGCCCATTGGACAGCAGCCGTATATTCATCGGGGGTGATTCTTCGCGCAATTTCCGGGTAGTCAAATGCTTTGTAAGTAGGTCGGTATTGTGACATGATATTTACATAGGTATCTTTTGGAAGATTCGCTGCTATCCATCTCAGTATTTCTTTTGTGCCGCCAACATTGTTGGGCATTACCAGGTGGCGTATCATCAATCCCCGGTACATCAAGCCATCATCAGCAGGTTTTGCCACACCCACCTGACGATGCATTTCCAATATTGCTTCTTTTGTAATTTCCGGATAGGTGTCTGCCTCCGATGAATATTTGGAGGCCATTGTGCCATTCCAATATTTAAAATCGGGAAGATAGATATCAACAATCCCATCCAGTTTTTTTATAATTTCCGGTTTCTCCCATCCGCAGGTGTTGTACACGAGTGGTAATCGCAATCCGCGGGAAGCTGCAATATCTAAGGCTCGAAGTATATGCGCCGAGTAATGAGTAGGCGTTACCACGTTAATATTAACACAGCCCATTTTTTGTAATCGGAGCATCATATCGGCCATGTTTTCTAAGCTTTTCTTAGTGCCGCTTCCGCCCTGACTTATTTCCCAATTGATGCAAAAAACACAGCGCAAATTACAATTTGAGAGAAATATGGTACCGGATCCGCCCGTACCGACCAGTGGTCTTTCTTCACCAAAATGTGGATGATAGGAGGCGATTTCCAGAACATCGGATGCATGACAGAAGCCTCTCTCACCGTCTAATCTTTCAGCGCCACATTCTCGGGGACAGAGGGCACATGAACTCATAATATTCCACAGTTCTTCAGCGCGTTTTTTGAGTTCGCCGGAGCGGTGCATCTTTAAATATCCGGGTTCAAGGTCAGGCGAAATTTGAGGAACGCTGGCATACTCTGATTCTGCCGGTAAAATGGTTGTGCTTCTTCCCTGGTTCTCCCCCAATATCTTAAATCCAAATACAGAGGCGATTCCAGTGGCGGCATAATGAAAAAAGGATTTAAAAAACTGTCTTCTTGATTTTTTCTCCATGGAAAAAATCCCCCAAATAGCCGGATCAAAATTATTGAATTGGCTATTAGCAATTAGCTACATGCAATCACAATTCATTTTGTGACATCCGCTTACTGTGGATTAAGACGCTTGTTTAACTCTTCTTCGATGTGATTACCGATACACCGGTATATAATTGCTCAACTTTTTTGCTTCCACAATGGCTGCAAACATGTTTACGGCGTTTATCGTGGTCTTTAAAGGTCTCATGTACGATAAATGTTTTTTTACAATCCTTGCACTTGTACTCATATATTGGCATGGTATAGCCTCCTCTAAATTTTGATAGAATTGATGGGGAAAAAATTAATTAGGCTGACGTAAATTTGGGTCTGTGTTGATAAACCAATTTGGCGTTCTGGATTTGGAATAAAGGTGTTGGTTGTTCTCAGGCAATTGAGAATTGCGGATTGATAAAATGCGCTTACGCGATTTTGAAGATTAAACATGATGAAACCATTATTTTATGGTGACATCAATTAATTGCCCGCTCCGAATCGTAAAGAGAAATGCGACTTCAGATTTTCTGAGGAGGAAAATTTCTGTGTTATTCCGCTCCCCGTCTCTACAAACGAAAAGTACGAAATTTTTGAGATTAAGGGAATTAGAAAAAATATTTTAGAATTTGATTGATTGTGAGAGTCATTTATCTGATAAGTACCATCTTTCTGGTATCGATAAATTGGTCTGCTTTGAGCTGGTAGTAGTAAATACCGCTTGAAATATTACTGTCCGCAGTGTAATAGAAAACGTGTTCCCCTCTGGATTGAAATCCCAGATCTTCTTTGGAAATCAACTGCCCAAGGCTATTATAAATATTTATGGATACATTAGAAGAAGCTGGAAGACGGTATAATATTAACGTTTGATTATTGAAAGGATTGGGAATATTCTGAATTAATTCATATTCAATTGGTTCTGGAGTTGGGTAAAAATCATCCTCTGTTTGAGCATATTTAAGTATTTTTGTTAATGCCCAATATCCCGAGCCGGATGTGCTGAGAGTAAGATAAATATTTCCATTACCGCTTGATGTGAGTGACTGTAGATGATCGTGAACATAGCCAGGGCTTTTAAAATTCATGATCCAGCGAAAATTCCCGGACTTATTATATTTAATAGTCGTGATAATTTCCCGCCAATTTAACGTATATGTCTGCCCTGAAACATAAACATTGCCAAGATTGTCTACATCAATCATATAAGCTTGCTCTGAATTTCCAGCATCGTGGAATGCTACCCATTCTTCTTCTCCAGAGGCACTATATTTAATTGTGGCAAAATCATATTGAGTTGCATCTCTATAAGCAGCTGCAGCAATATAGACATTACCAAATTTGTCGGTAATTAAGTCATTTAGATAACTAGAGCCCATATCGGAGCTGCTGAATACATTGCTCCATTGTTCACTACCATCAGGATTTATTTTTTTCGTCACAATTTTGGTCGGGTAGTAATTTGACTCTTCACTCCTAAAAGCAGCTGAAAAAATAAGGTCACCCCAACCATCTACCACAATAAGAGGATACTCATATGAAGCATTGGAATATTTTTTAACCCATTCCTGTTTCCCACTGGTATTATACTTTATGATAAGGTTTTCAATAATTTCCTGGTACTCATCATCGTAATGCCGCCAACTCCAACCTGTAATATATACATTTCCACTATTATCAACGGCAATTTTACTTGGGCTATCTACGCTACTTTCACTATTGTTAAAGGTTCTAAGCCATTGTTCCTGTCCATTTGAATTATACTTAATCAGAGTAAAATCGCGATCGTTCACTTCTGACATTAGAAAATTGGGCCCAAATATATATACATTCCCAGAATTATCGATGTCAATTCCTCTTGGCATTGTTGACCAGGGCGTAGGAGTATCTGATATTGCTGCCCAAATTTTATTTCCATTTTTATCAAACTTCAAAGTAATCCAATAACTTTCCTCGTTTCCACTTCCAAAGGATAATGCACAGACATAAATATTTCCAAACTCATCCATCTTCATATCAGATGCGGATTCCCAGCTTATCTCTTTATCATAATATGTAATCCAATCTAAAATACCCTCCCGGGAATATTTCATAATAGCAATATCATTATTAGTTTGGTTCGTACGAGCACCAGCCAGAATATAAATATTCCCTTCATTGTCCGCTATTAACTCAACTGGCCAGGAAATCTCATTTTTAGTACCGTTATATCTTTTCTCCCAAATTAGGTTGCCCTCTTTATTGTATTTAAGGATTAAATAATCTTCGCTTGATTGTTGGTCACTGGTTCTTCCGGAAAATATTATTTCACTATTTATATTCAATTCCATTGCTGTAGCGAATTCATTTCCCTGAGATGAAATGTCAAAATTATTCATCCACTGCAATAGTCCATTCCGATTATACTTCAACAGAACAATGTTTTCCTCATAAGAGCCTTGTGAATATTCCCACCTGTTTAAAGTTACATACACATTACCTGCAGCATCTGTTTTCAAAGCTACAGGAATATGGTCATCCTCCAGATATGAAGTGAACCACTCTTCCTGACCATCGGAGTTATATTTTATTATAAGAAAATATTGATTGTCATTTCTGAACTCATTGACAGATCCAGAAATATATATACTCCCTTCATTATCGATAGATAGAGTCATGGGTTCGCATAGGGATTCCACAATAGTTGAATGATTAGCCTCCCATTTCTTCTCACCCATTTGATTGTATTTTATAGTGGTAAAGGTATTATAGTTACCCAAGTGTCTGCTTGTGATATATACATTCCCGGAATCATCTGAAACGATATATCCTTGAAAGGCCGTCATATCTGTTGAACCATTAGATGGTTCAAACACTTGCCATTCGGTCGATCCATTTTTATCGAATTTCATTGATATATTATAATCTTTCTCGATATAATCTTTCACCTGTTTACAGCCCCCAAACATAAATACATTTCCCTGTTTATCCACTGCGAGTGAATTCCCAATATTCTGCTCAGCACCTTTTAGAAAATCGTTAATATAACTCCATTGTTGTTGGCCTTCCTGATCATACTTTACAATAATATATTTATCCGCATAATTTGTGTAACCTGACATAAAAATATTTCCTTGTTTATCTAAAACCATATCTGTCAAATACTCATCAGATCGTTCGGAGGCAGATGATAAGAATCTGGAAAACCATTCTTCGTCTCCGTTGGTGTTATATTTGATCAGTACAATGTCCCAGCTTCCATCGGGTCCAATGACTTCTCCAGCCACAAAAACATTTCCAGAGGTATCCACTGCTATTTTTTTGGCCATGTCATCATTATTCACTCCGCTATTATAAAATCTTGCCCAAATTTCATTTCCATCGGAATCGTATTTTATGGTATAAAAATCCACCCCATTGGGCAGATTGGTGGTATAACCAGTGACATAAATATTTCCTTCCCTGTCTACGGCAACATCTACAGCAACATCCGTACTGGCCAGCAAATTCGATTCAAAAGTCTGCACCCAGTCTTCGCGTACACCTAAAATAGGATTTGATGATGCAAAGGATGCTGGTTTGGAATCATTCATACCGGTTGTCCAATTCTCAATCGGGGGAATTAACCCGGGAATGGAAAATGGGTTTGTGAAAATATCTTCCGGATAATTTTTACTGTGAGAGTAAGGTAATGGTTTATTTGAAAAAATATATCGTGATGGAACAGGTGAATATTTTGAACGGTAATCTTTGGTCGTTTTTTGTTGTGATGATTGTGGAATTTTTTCTCTAAAAAACGAATTTTGGTACTCAGAGGAATCTAGATAAGCATTTTCCTGCGCCTCTATTTTGAGGAGGGGTATTAAAAATATAAGGAATAAAAATGTGCATGATTTGTAAATTTTCATTTATACTCCCTCTTCCACAGTCTTAAGATAATTATTATTGCCCTTAGACGGAATTAGAAAAAACATCAGATATGTTTCCCTTATAGGAAAATAAAAGGGCGAACTGTCATTCGCCCTTTTAGCCATAACAACTTTTTATGAAATATGAAGGAATTATTCAATAATCATTTTGGGTGAAGAGCATCCCTCAGCGACCTGTTCAACTTCTTTTCCATCCACAGTATGTTTGCAGATTGCACAAAAAGAAAAAACTGTTCCAGGTGGTTCTTTTGGAGTCACTATAAATGGATTCAGAGTGCCTGATTCCATTACCATAAAATCATCATGTTTCTCATTAAATAAACGGTCACTTCTTGGGAAACGGACATTAGCATCCACACCTTCTGATTTAAAATAAATTTTATAACCATGTTTGACAAATACCCTGCCGGGTGTAACTACATATGGCCACAGGCCTGCCGTTTTCATCCTTGCATCATATTTAATTGTTATAGTTATTTCATTTGGTTCCATGATAGTCTCCTCCAATTATAATTATATACTTCCAAAAAATTTGATTCGTCTCTTAGAAGTATAGATTTTGTTAATTAATAGTTCAGCAGATTTAGACTTTTACCCCCTTTCTCTACCGTTGAATTTTATACTTAATCCCTTTTACCATTTAGATCTTGAATAATTCGTTGAAAACGCACATCTGATCTTAAATCCTTTAAACCGGGATTTCGCTCAATTTCTGCCAATGAGAATCCATTTGAAAGTGCTTTATTTATCCATTTCAGGGCAAGATCCCTTTTCCCTATTTGTTCGTAAATATCTCCAATGCTGAACAAAATTTCCAAATCTCCGGGATTGCCGGCGATGATTAAATTTATAAGCGAATCCGAAAGTGATTTTTGATCAAGTCGTGCGTAGTAGCCCGCCAGATGTATCATAGCTTCATGATCTTTCGGATTAACTGTCAGCTGTTTTTTTGCCAATTGAGCGGCTTGTTCGTATCTATGGTAGGAACTGTCCCGTAGCTCAGGAATCCAATAGTAGGAGTCTGCCAGGTAACCCCAAACCCGGAAATCTGTATCAGATAAATCCAACGCTTTCTGATACATTTTTGCTGATTCCGAATAGTCTTCTCCATAATAATTCAGGGTACCTAAATTCGAGTATGCCTGATAATTCGGATTGATTTCAATTGATCGTTCGAACATTCTTTTTGAGTTTTCCCACTCCTCGAGTAGAAAATAAAGTCCGCCAAGGTTATTATAACCCCTAATGTTCTCTGGAGTTACTTCCACAACTTTTTTGAATTCCGCAATTGCTTTATCATACTGGCCTTGTTTGTAATAAAAAATTCCAAGTGAGTTGTAGCCTGCCCAGTAACTTGGCTTTAAATCAATAGATTTTTCATGCATCAATTTGGCGTCCTCAAATTGCCCTAATGCTTCATAAGTTTTTGCCAGTTCCACAATTGCTTCGGAATAGGATGGATTAATTTCCAGAGCACGATTTAAATCTGTTAAAGCCTCCTCATATTTTCCGGTACCGTGATGAATAATGCCTAAGGTAACATATACAGGTGCTAATCGGGTATTGAGTTGAACAGCTTTTTCACAATTTGCTACGGCATCTTTTGTCCATTGCATATCACGATTGGCTCGATATTTTCGCCAATATGCCTCACCTAAACCTGCATAAGCCAGCGCATATTTCGGATCGCTCTCAAGAGCCTTTTTGAACATATTGATGGCGAGATCAATATTTTCTATTTTTTCAAATCTATGCAGGTATCCGCGTCCCTGGATATAGAAATCCGATGCAGATGGGATTTGTGTACTTCCGGCGGTAAGGATTTCTCTTCTTTCCGGCAATAATTCGATTTCTAGCATACTGGTTAAGATATCTATTATCGTATCCTCAACGGCATAAATGTTAGTAATCCGTTCCTCAATAATTGCAGAACGTATCTGGCGTAAATTATTTGCATCAACGAGGTTTAATGTTAAACGAATATTGTTTAGCTCTCTTTGGAAACTGCCTGTAACTGCAAGGTTTGCAGAAAATTCATTTTTTACTTCTAACACACTTTCAATGCCCATTTTACGGATATCACTAAAAGGGACAACCCATAATGTTCCCTTAAAATCCTCTAATTGAGTCAATTGACTGCTTAAAATTTCTGCCAATCCATCGCAAAACGCCTGGTTAGCGGGATTTTCACCGATATTATTGAAAGGTAAAATCGCCAGGTGTTTTTCGTCCGGCAGGGGGTTGAGATTAAACCAGCCATTGATAAGCCTACGCGAAGGAGGAAAAATCAATAACAGGATGATGAGAAAAAATACCGCGGGATATAAGAGTCTAGTATGTCTTTTTTTGTCACCATAGACCGGTTGCATTTCAGCTGTTCTAAAACCCAATTCTCCTGAAATCTGAATGAGCTCATTTTCCAATTCTGTTGCGGTCTGATATCGTTCAGAGGGATTCTTTTTTAAACATTTATCAACTACCCTTTGAAACTGTTCAGGAATATTTCTTCTTGCTGTGGTTATTGGTTCAGGCGGTTCATTCAAGATTGAATAGATTATCGCAGGTCCATATTCCGCACGGAAAGGTAGTTGACCTGAAACCATTTCATACAATAATACACCAATAGCCCATATATCGGCTCGATTGTCAACTATGCCACCTTTTGCCTGTTCAGGTGCCATATACGAAATGGTACCGATTGCTTCACCTGTTTGAGTATATTGGCTTTGTTTGGCAAGCTTTGCCAGCCCGAAATCGACAACTTTTACCTCATTTTTATTTGTAATCATTATGTTAGCCGGTTTAATATCCCGGTGTGTGATCCCCAACTCATGGGAGGCAGAAAGTCCTCTGCAAATTTGAATGGCGATTTCGAAAGCATTCTTGATGCTTAAAGAACCATTTTGTATTTTCTTTTTAAGCGTTTCCCCGGAATAATATGCCATACATATAAACAGCTGCCCATCTTCCGTTTCATCTATTTCATGGATAATGCAGATATTTGGATGATCCAATGCAGATGCTGCCTGTGCCTCTTGAATAAATCGTTCTTTGGCGGCGTAATCGCTGCTCAATTCAAGCGGTAAAAATTTGAGGGCTACTGTGCGGTTGAGTTTGGTATCCTCCGCTTTGTAAACCACACCCATTCCGCCACCGCCCAGCTTTTCGAGGATTTTATAATGAGATATTATTTGATTACTCTGTATTGCCATTAACTCAACTTTCCTTTTTGCGAAAAAATGATTATCTAATGGCAAGTCGTTGAAATGAATCGTTCAAAGAAAATATAAATATGATGATAGAGAACCTATGAACTAAAAATACAGGACAGAAGGTATTCCCAATGCACAATTTCCGTAATCAAGAGAGAAATACTGAAATGTTTATGTAGGAGGAGTATTTCGCTTTTCCAGCTCAGTAAATGCATCCAAAGATACAAAACATTCTGAGGCTAAGTAATAAAAAATATTTTTATGTGGAATTTATTCTGAATTTTTGGATTAAAAAAAATCCCCGCATTTTAAAAATGCAGGGATTCTTTGAATGCTTATCCTCCATGATTGTCATTTCTCAGCTAATACCGGCCCTGATGGTTTAACCTGCAGCCCTGAATTTTCACCATAATAATTAAATACGATATGCTCCAGTTGCTTCTTCATCTCAACATCGGTTTCATATTTAATATTACGTTTGAGAAAATCCATTGCCCAGCCATTTTGAATTTTTGACAATGCAATCATTGCCAGGCGACGGCAGCAGGGCTTCTCATGATATCGATAAACGCTCACAATATCAAGAACTGTATTACGAGGAATCTTTAAGCTGTCAGCATGCTCTATGATTAATTGGAGTGATGAGCGTTGTAATCCTTCGTTATCGGAAGAGAATGCCTTCACCAAATTTTTACTGAAAGCATTCCAGTCTGTTTTTCCGTCCTGGGCCCGGGCTGTGTGCTCACTGAGTGCGAAAAAACCTGCATTGAAAATGACAAGGAAAAATACGAACCACTTCATGGCTACCTCCTTTCCCTTTCGGGTTTTGGTTTGGGTATAGTTTTTACTACGGAATGATCCAAAAGGAGTGCCAAAAATGTTTCATAATAATTTATTAGTATATTATCCTATAAAAAACAATGATTTACAACCAGGCTTCATGTGCCAAATAATAAAATGGAATTTCTGTGGAATTCGATAAATTTATCGACAATTTTTCGGTCTATTGTTTTTAAAGAACTTAGGTTCGATAGATTATATTGGGTAAAAAACAAAGTCTATCGACTTCTATTGTATTTGTGTTATTTTATGGAGAGTCGAAATTGTCGGAAGAAGAATAAAATAATGGTTAATAAAAAGTTTTTGAAAAAAAGGAATGCGTTTCTCTCCGCATTAATACTAATGGAGAAAATTTACATTAAGCATTTTTTTCGATGTGGTATTTTCGCATCTTATATCGAATCGTCTGCTCAGAAACTTGTAGATATCGGGCGGTTTTGGATTGGTTCCAATTATTTTCCATGAGCGTATTTTCAATTAACTCCTTTTCAAATTCCTCTATTCTATCTACCATTGAAATTCCGCTCCTGGGAATCAGGTTAGATATTTTTATCTGTTCTAATTCTTGCTTGTATGCATTCGGTAAAAGCTCAGGTTCGATAATTAGAGATTCCGGAGAGCTAAGGGTGACTAGTCTTTCCACAAAATTTTCAAGCTCTCTGATGTTTCCAGGCCAATGTCTTGCCTTCATCAGGTCTATCATACTTTCATGAAAAATCTTAACCAATTTTTTTTGTTGGTTTGCAAACTTTCTTAAAAAGGCATAGGCAAGTATTGGAATATCTTCTCTTCGATCATCAAGAGAGGGGATAACTATGGGGAAAACGTGAAGTCGATAAAAGAGATCTTCCCGAAATTTCTTAGTTTCCACCAATTTGATTAGAGAAGAGCTCGAAGCACTGATGACACGAACATCTACCTGGTTGATTTGATTACCTCCAACGGGCCTTATTTTACCTTCCTGCAGTACACGTAATAGTTTAATCTGAAGTTCTAAAGGTAAATTGGAAACCTCATCAAGAAAAAGAGTTCCACCGTCAGCTTCCTCAAATAATCCCTTTCGGGGAGTAGTCGCTCCAGTAAATGCACCTTTAATGTGGCCAAAAAGTTCGCTTTCCATCAAGTTTGGAGGAATTGCTCCGCAATCCACTGCAACAAAGTTTTTCGGACACCGGTCGCTGAGTTTATGGATTGCTTGTGCTATCCGTTCTTTGCCCGTTCCGCTTTCCCCCTCCAATAATACTCTCACATCGCAACGGGATGCAGCTTCGATGGCACCGACCAAGTCCATAAATTTTGAACTGCGTCCTAATAACCCCAATAATCTGTATTTATTGAGCACAGCCTCTTTCGAGGGTGATTCCTCGAAAAAATCCTGTATTTTTTGAATATTTCTCATATATGGGGATACGATAATGCAAAAATCTTCGATGAAGTGCAAATCATCTTGGGTAAAACAGGAACTAGTCTCTCGATTGAGAAGAAGCAAAGTTCCGAAAATGATGTTTTCAGAGCGAAAGGGAACACAAATGGCGGCACTGAAAGGCAACTTTTTTAAAATCTCTTTTTGAAAATGATTTTCGGTTTGAATATTTTCACTAAAATATGCCCGTTTATTCTTTATTACCCATCCACAAATATTAGTATGCAGAAAATGTAAGTCTCCTTCAAATTTGGCCCCTCTTTGGGAGTATATTGTCTTCATAGTTTCTCTGGTCCGAGGATTCATCATCATAATCAGTGAGATATCTGCCGGAACAATTAAAGTTGCCTGATGGGCCACAAGCTCTATGATTTGCTTTAAGTCGGTTTGTCGACTGAGGAAATCGGCAAATTCAATCGAGGAATAAAGTTTGGAAAAATGAGAATTTCCCGAATGGTCCGATTGGTTATTTAGCGATTTAAGTTTATGCCTGAGTAAAACCACTTCATAATCCTCCAAGCATAATTGCGGTTTTTGATGATTTTAATTTAATTTTAACGTGATTACTAAAATTACAATTGATATGCCCAGGATGTTGCAAAGAAACGAAAAATTTTTTTAATTTTTTTTATTTGAGGATTTAACTGTGACGGAAATGGGTTCCGAAATTCAAAAGTCCAAGAAATTTTTTCAGCAATAAATCTTTTGCCTGCTTGAGGCAATTTTCCGGATATCCGGGAATAAATTTGCCTTGAATAAATCCGTAGCATAGCGAGACTATACGGGTGAGATCAACCAGAGGTGAAAATGATAGTTATCCAAAAATTTTGAGAAAATGAACCCTATTTCATCAGAACAATTTTCTTTGTTTGAATATTTTTTTTGGTTTTCAGTCTTAATATATAAACACCCGAAGGAGCCTGGCTACCTGTTTCCGTGATGGAATTCCAAATAGTTTTGTGTTGACCTGCTTCCATTCGTTCATTCAGCAGGTGTCGTACCCTTCTTCCTAAAATGTCGAATATTTCAAGATGGACGGCTTCAGCAGCGGCGGGTAGATCAAATTGAATGTTGACTGATGGATTAAATGGATTGGGGTATGGAGAATATAGGAAAAATTTCTTAGGGATATTTGTCACCTCAACAGCCGAAGTTGTAGTTGAATCAATCTCGGCAAGAAGAGCAATACTTCCTACCGCCAAACGAGTCATCTCCCGATAGTAGGGGGAATTTATTGCGGATAATAGATCTGTTGTCTTATGGTAAAATGGATTAAAATCAGAAAAGTCTTCTATAAGCATGATTGCCGGATAACCAACCTCCCAAAATGCTCGATGATCGCTGGCTCCGGATGCGCCAATGGTTCGATGATCCGAAACGAGTGCTAATCCCCAGTCGGAGATATTATCGACAATAAAATCGCCAATTAGTTGTGAGCTCAACATTGTGCCTGAATGGATGTCCATGTGACCGTCGTTATTTCCATCATATCCGATCATATCCATATTAATAACGCCAAATATCTGGTCACCTAGTACTGCAACATGGTTTGCATATGCCCTGCTACCAATCAACCCCTGTTCCTCCGCTGCAAAAAGTGCAAATTTTATAGTTGATTTGAAATTATATTCCGCGAGGAGTCGCGCTGCTTCAATCACCGCCGCTGTTCCGCTTCCGTTGTCATCCGCCCCTGGTGCTCGCAGCATAGGCATATTCGATGTTGCATCATAATGGGCACAAAGAATATAGATGTCATCCGGAAATGATGTTCCGGGTAATGTAGCGATTAAATTATTAAGGGTTGCTTCCGGTAGATTTGCCAACTTCATATGCCAGCTTTTAACAAAATTGTTGCTTTGGGCAACTAAACTTGATCCGGAAATCCAAACATGATTTTCATTTAATATATCAATAGCATAAATGTCCTCATGTATATTGCTGCTGTTCAAAATCCAATTATCCCCGCCATCGTTGGTTGCAGCGAAGGTACCATTCAAACTGGCAATTAAGCCATTATTTTTATCTAAAAAGTCGATATCGATAAAATGTTCATTCCCTTGAATTAAATGTGATGTCCACGTATTTCCACCATCATTAGTTTCGAGTATTGTTCCATTCCAGCCAATGGCAAATCCTGTTGTCGGTGAAAGAAAATGAACCCCATAAAGTCTCTCATTTGTTCCTGAAATCTGTTTAATCCATGTTTCTCCTCCGTCACCCGTGTGGATGATTGTACCGTCTCTTCCCACCGCCCATCCTGCATTTTTACTGGTGAAGTAGACATCATACAATCGAGATGTAGTAGGGGTATTGCTGCCTATCCAGGTTTGTCCGCCATTTGTGGTTTTTAATATGGTACCACTATCACCACAAATCCAGCCAATGTACTCGTCATGAAAATATACACCAAACAAATGGATATAAACTGGCGAGACTTGGCTGTGCCATATTGAGCCCCCATCGCTCGTTTTCAAAATTGTACCGTTTTCTCCAACTGTATAAGCGATTTTATTATTAACTGGAAAAATTGAGCGGAAATTTACGCCAAGATTATCCCGGTACTGTATGCTCCAGGTTTGTCCGCCATCTGATGTTCCGTAAATAATCTCCTCTCCAACTATCCATCCGCTGTTTGTCTCTCCCGTTACAAACTGCACGTCATTAAGGCTGCTCGTTGAAAAGGGATGTTTTTCGACAATATAGCCCATTTCTTCAAGGCGCATTTGAATATAATTCTCAGCTTTATATATTTCTATGCTGTAAGAGTACCTTGTCATGATGGAATCATACTGAGTGCCATTCCAAAAAGGTTCTTCTCCGGTCAGGTGTTGTTGAGTGTAGTAGAGCTCATCAAGTTTAACGGAATCTATGATTGATTGAATAATACCCGATCTAAACTTTTTGAGGTGAAGATTCCGGGACGGCAAACTTTCATTTCCGTGAGGCCTATAAGGATAACATAATATTCTCTCTGTAAAATATCTGGCAGAAATAGTTTCTAGAATGTCATAGGGCGGATTTCTTAGCAAAGCCGATTTTTTGTCTCGCCAGAGAATTAACGATTCAAGAGAGTCCGGCAATTCTAAGAATTGAATTTGATTTATCGAAGAAGATTCAATCTGATAAAACTTATCGGTTTCAGTGTCGTCATCAAGAATTTGGAAATCTAAACTTCTTTCGGTCAGTGGCTGCAAAGAAGATACTTCCACAAACATCCAGTTTTCATTCCAATGTACTCGCCAAATATTAGATGATTCTAAGTTTTTAAATTCATCCATTGGAATTTTTATAAGGTATTGCGCAAATCCTTGACCGGATAAGAGAATCATAAATAGAAAAAAGAATCGTAGTGAAGTAGAGGTAATTTTTGCCATTTTTCCTCCCTCATCGCTTAAATGAATTATTATGGCTCATGCCGAAAAAATAATTCCTGTAAAATATATTTTCCATACTACAGATTTGTTTTCAAATTTACAAAATCTATCTTAATTTCTCGATACAAATAATATTTGTTTATTTTACTCTTTCAAATATCACAAACTACAATTCCAATTTCTACAGGATTAAAGCCGCTTATTTCAAGAAGGTAAAAAATATCTAAACATTCAAATATTCATCTAAATTATTTGTCTTTTTTTATGCATATTCATTTAATACCTTCGTTTTAGTTGACTGTGACTATCAGAAGAAATTTAGATTAGGCCAATTATCAGAAACTGAAAAAGCAAAATTTCTGTAGGAAGAGCAAGGAGCTTATATGAAAAAGGTATTGATTATTCATACCGGTGGTACTTTCGGAATGTTGCCCGAAAAACCCAAAAGAATCCTCAATAAGCAGGAGCTGGCAGATCAAATAATTCAAGTAGTACCAAGAATCGAAGAAATTGCTGCAGTTGACTTTGAAATGATTTTTAATATGGATAGTTCAAATATTCAAATTGAACATTGGCAGCAGCTCGCAGTGGAAATTTCCAATAAAATTGACGATTATGATGGATTCGTCATTATCCATGGTACTGATTCGATGGTGTATACTGCTTCGGCTTTATCTTTTATGCTGAGAAAACTCCCTAAACCGGTAGTGTTAACCGGCTCGCTCCGGCCGCTTGCAGAAATTCGTACCGATGCCCGTAATAATCTTGTTAATGCAGTCGATTTTGCAACATATCCAATTGGAGAGGTCTGTATTTTTATAGGTAATAAATTATATAGGGGAAATCGCACCATTAAAATATCCAATACTCAGTACGATGCCTTCAAAAGTCCAAATTTTCCTCCCTTGGCAGAGGTGGGTACGGAGGTTAAATTATTCAAATACCACCTCCCGCCGCAAAATGGATTTCATTGCATGGATAAACTATCTGATGAGGTTTTTGTCATCCGCTTTTTTCCTGGTTTAAATCCGAAGTATCTGGATTGGGTAATTGACAATCCGGCAAAGGTTTTAATTATTGAAGCTTTAGGATATGGTAATCTACCCGTTGAAAAAAAGTCGTTTGTGAATATTGTTTCAAAAATTACCAGTTCTGGCAATTTGGTTGTCATTACATCTCAAAGCTCCTACGCTAAGGTCGATTTAACGCAGTATGAGAACGGGCTTCTTGTTCAACAGGCCGGTGCGATTGGTGCAGGCGATATGACAAAAGAGGCAGCGATAACCAAACTGATGCATATTTTAGGGTATTATTCAGATAATTTAGAAAAGGTGAGAGAGATGTTTCCCATTCCATTGGCCGGTGAAATATCAGAGAGCGAATGGATCGAAAAATAAAATTGGAAATGTTAAACTAATTAGATCTCATCTTGGAAGATTAAAAAATTAATATGGAAGAAGGAAAGGACGTATTATATAAAAGGGGTGATCTCTCCGAATTCTTCCTCTTTCTCGATTTTCACCCAAATACGGCCGGATTTTAAACCGGTCTCTTTATCTATTTTAATATTACTCGCGTCAGTTGGGATATTTTCACCAATCACAAAAATTCTCCGATAGCCATTGCAGCATTTCTCAGCGTCGCATTTATTCCGCCAAACATGCTTTCTAGATTTGCAAAAATACATAACGAATTCCCTTTCGTCTTGGTGTGGTTATCTATAGCAATAAAGACTATTTATAATTATAATGTATCGTCAGTATTGGCTGATAAATTAGCAATTTTAAATTATCCGAAACCAGATGGAATTTGGATTGCGTTTAATGTAATTACTGGAAATTCTGAAATGCGAATCCGACTATCAGCCCCAGGAGAATACCCGCATTATCAGCAATAAAATCTTTCCAACTGAATCCCTCTATAAGCCCTTTCTCTTTGTCATACGGAACGACTCCATCTTTTATCTCCCATAAAATTCCCAGAATCTCTAAAACAAGAATAACCGGGAGAATTGGGAAATTAAAGATAAAAATGCCTAAAATGCTACCAAAGGCTGCTAAGAGTAAATGTTCCAGTTTATCATATTGAATAATTGAGCCATTTTTGCTCAGCCATTTGTCATCTGTCCACCCAAGAAACTTCATTACTTTAATCCAAAAATAAAATTGAGTCCGAAAATTTATAATTTAAATGATGTAGGTATTTTCTTTAACGGATATTATTCTTTAATCTTAAATAAAGCTGGACAGATTTATTTCATTAGTTGAAAGATCAACGTAAAGTGTTGAATTGCCCTAAATCCTAATATGATCCGATTGGTAATCATTTGTTATGAAGAATCATATTTTTTTTGATTGATTGATCAAAAATGGGCAGTTTAATTATATTTTATTTAAGGGCGAGTCAAAATTGTGCGATGTATTCTCTTTCGATCAATTTTTGATCACTGTTAAGATCCGAAAGATATTTAAGAAATGGTAAAAAAACGAAAAGATGTTCGTCGACGAATCCTTGATGTGACGAGAGACTTGTTGATAAAAAAGGGTCTCTCTCAATTGTCAATTCGGATGATTGCAGCGCATGTAGGCTGCAGCGTGGGTACTATTTATTTTTATTTCGATAACAAAGATGAATTGGTGCACGCTTTAATTGAGGAAGGATTTGAAAAATTGATCACCATCCAAGAAAATGTGGAAACGGACTATAGCGATCCCTGTATCAGGTTTGAAATGTTGTGTAGAAATTACATAAGTTTTGCCCGAGAAAATCCTGAATATTATGAAATTATGTTTACCCTTAATCAGCAACAAATGGCCAGATATCCTAGTGAGAAATACCGCAGAGCCAGAAGAACGTTGGATATTCTAGCAGATGCGCTTGACAAGTGTGTTGAAGTTAATTCTGGCAAAGTAAAAGATCCCTACTTTTCCGCTCACCTCATTTGGACATTTATGCATGGTTTGGTAACGCTTCTGCAGGCGAGAAGAATTGACCATAACATAAATGAGGACAAAATTGTGAATGCTACTATTGAACAGATAATCCGGCTTAATTTTGATTCCTTGGAGTAAAATAAAGAGATATGTAAACTTTCCTAATCCACTCCACTTTTTTAAAATCATCTTTCAAATAGTAATTTTGATTACGAATTTTTATAAAAAGTAATTTCATCACACTGCGAGAATAAAAAATTTTCTATTTTCAATTTGAACACCGTTCAAATTTTCGTTATATTAAAATCGAACAGTGTTCAGTAAATAAAGTATAATATCTAAATATTCAATAAGATCTGGTCTAATAGATCACTGAATCTGGAGGTCTTGTAATGCAATTTCAAAAGACACACTTACCGTTTCAAAAAGCTGCAGTACTTGGTGCAGGTGTTATGGGCTCACAGATTGCCGCTCATCTTGCAAACGCTGGTCTTTCTGTTCTTTTACTAGATATACCTGCTAAGGAAGGGAATAAAAATGCGGTTGTTGAGGGAGCATTTAAGAGAATACTAAAGCTAAAACCAAATCCATTTGTTACCAAAAATGTCGTAGATCGTATAACACTTGGAAACTTTGATGAACACTTTGATGGGATTAAAGAAGCTGAATGGATAATTGAAGTAGTGGTCGAGAATTTGGAAATCAAGCAAAGATTAATGACGCGCATTGAAAATGTTGCTGACAATTCTTCCGTCATAACGACAAATACTAGCGGTCTCCCGATTCGGCAAATTGTCGAAGGATGTCCTGATTCGTTCAAAAAACGTTTTATGGGAACACATTTTTTTAATCCTCCCCGCCATCTAAAATTGTTGGAAATTATTCCAACAGAAAATACTGTTGAAGCCATTTTAGAACGTATAAAATGGTTTGGCAGAGTACACTTAGGAAAAAGCGTTGTTATCGCCAAAGATACACCGAATTTTATCGCAAACAGAATTGGCACATATGCAATTATGCAAGCCATCCGTGAATTTACCGAGGGAGAATATACAATTGAAGCAATTGATACGCTTACCGGAGAATTAATAGGTCATCCGAAATCGGCTACCTTTCGAACAACAGATGTCGTCGGATTAGATACCCTGGCTTATGTTGGAGAAAATTTGTATAAAGCCATTCCCTATGATGAAAGCCGTGAAGCCCATAAGCCTCCTGAGATAATGAATCAAATGGTAAAAAATGGATTACTTGGACAAAAGGCTAAAAAGGGTTTTTATCAAAAAATTGGAAAAGAGATCTTTTCCCTCAATCCAGAATCTATGGAGTATAACCGCCCCAAACCAATGAATCTGGGTGATCTTAAATTATACTCGAAAATGGCAGACTTAAAGGAACGAATTCGCCTGCTTTATGATGACTCTGGCAGAGTAGGTGAGTTTACCCGCCGAACAATGTTGGATCTAATTGGTTATTCAGCCCGTCGTATCCCTGAGATTGCTGATAATCCAGCAGATGTGGATCGTGCAATCTGTTGGGGCTTCGGGTGGGAGTTAGGTCCATTCCAATTGTGGGATACTATCGGTTTTGATAGAATATTAGATGATATCTCCGAAGCGGATATTCAGATTCCGGAATGGGTTCATGAAATGAAACAATCAGGTGCACAAGCTTTTTATCAAAAAGACAATGGTAGAAAAAAAGTTTATGTCCCGGGTAGCGGTTATGCTTCTGAGCATGAATATGAAGATGAAATTAATCTGAACACGATTAAGACCGAACGCATCAATACAATCATAGGGCGTGATGAAGCTGCTTTACTTGATCTCGGAGACGGTGTTGCTCTTTATGAATTCCGTTCAAAGGCAAATTCACTTGGTTCCGATGTTGTTGAAGGAATATTCCAGGCGATTGATTATGTTGAACAGAACGATTTTCATGGCCTGGTAATAGGAAATAATGGTAAAAACTTTTCGGTAGGGGCAGATTTAGCTGAAGCTGCTCAATTCCTTGTCTCCGGAAAAATGGATGAATTGGAAAAACTGGCGCGTAATTTTCAAAATATGATTAATAGAATCAGGTATGCCAGAAAACCGGTCGTTTCGGCAATTCATGGAATGGTTCTTGGCGGTGCATGCGAAATTACTCTGGCAAGTGCTAACGTGGTGGCAGCCCTTGAAAGCTACATTGGTTTGGTTGAGTTGGGTGCAGGATTAATTCCTGCCGGATGCGGCACAACCAATTTGACGGCCCGGACATCTGAAATGGCAGCAAGTGATTGTCCAAGCCACATTCAACCATTTTTGATCAAAGCCTTTGAAACCATAGCTATGGCAAAGGTTTCGATAAGTGCACCAGAAGCAATGGAATTAGGTTTATTAAAACCAGACGCTGTTATTGTGATGAATGCTGAACGTAGAATTTATGTTGCAAAGGAAGAGGTTCTTCGACTCTCTAGGAAAGGTTATATGCCGCCAGGTGTCCGAAACTCTATCATCGTGTTAGGAGCACCGGGACGAGCAGTGCTGGAGAGTGCAGTTCATCAATTACAGAAAGCTGGATATGCAACGGAGTACGACCAATTTCTTTCATCAAAATTAGCTTATATTATGACAGGCGGAGATCTTTCTGGGCCTGCCCCCGTTCAGGAAGATTACTTGTATGAGCTAGAAATAAACGTATTTCTTTCACTCCTAAGAGAGAAAAAAACACATGAAAGAGTGGAGAGTATTCTAAAAACGAATAAACCTTTACGCAATTAGTTTCAATAATTGATGATAAATAGTGCTATATGAAAGGGGAAAACCTATGTTGAATGACGCATATATCGTCAGCAGCGTTCGAACTGCCGTTGGGAAGGCCAAGAGAGGGAGTCTGAAAAATGTGCGACCCGAGAATTTGGGTGCTGTTGCTGTTAATGGTGCGTTAAATAAAGTTGGTGCGCTTAAACCCGAACAGGTGGATGATGTTCTGATCGGTTGTGCAATGACCGAAGGAGAACATGGCATGAATATGGGAAGGGTGATTGCCCAGGTTGCCGGCTTACCTGATTCTGTGCCCGCGGCAACTATCAACAGATTTTGCTCTTCAGGATTACAGACCATTGCTATGGCGGCGCAATCGATCATGGTGGGACAGACAGAAGTAGTCGTTGCCGGCGGTGCGGAATCTATGTCAATTGTACCGATGGGCGGATATTATTATATGCCCAATCCTGATTTGGTCAAAAAAGATCCCGATTTCTATCTTGGTATGGGCCTAACTGCCGAGAATCTCGCCGAACGGCATAATATCAGCCGCGAAGATCAGGACGTGTTCTCCCTGCGTTCACATCAACGGGCAACTGAAGCGATTCAGCAGGGAAAATTTGTGGAAGAAATTGTTCCGGTTTTTATTCAGGAAAATGTTTATAAAAATGGCACCATACAAAATGTGGAGAAGGAATTTAAGATGGACGACGGACCGCGAACCGATACAAATTTAGAATCATTGGCAAAATTAAAACCGGTATTTAAGGTAAATGGAACGGTTACCGCAGGAAGTTCATCACAAATGTCTGACGGTGCTGCCGCCACGGTGGTTATGAGCGGACGAATAGTTGAGAATCTGGATTTGAAACCCATTGCTCGCTTGGTTTCGTTTGCGGTTGCGGGTGTGGCACCGGAGATCATGGGGATTGGGCCGGTGGAGGCTGTTCCAAAGGCATTAAAACAAGCCGGATTAAAAATTGATGATATTGAGATAATTGAACTAAATGAGGCATTTGCTGCTCAGGCATTAGCTGTTATTAGTACTCTGGATCTGAATGAAGAGATTGTAAATGTAAATGGTGGTGCTATTGCCCTTGGGCACCCACTTGGCTGTACAGGTGCAAAATTAACAGCTACACTGCTTCACGAAATGAAAAGGCGAGGAGTTCGATACGGCATGGTGACCATGTGTATCGGGGGTGGAATGGGAGCCGCGGGTATATTTGAAAATTTAATGAGGTAAGTCAAATAAAATAATCGTATGATTTTTCGGGAGACTTCAGGTTGTCTGAAAGCATTTACTTTTTTTCGATAATTAATGAATCTACGAACATAATTAACGGGGGTTGTTATGGGAATTATTAATTCACTCTATGGCGGGTTAATCGATTTGCAGCCCACTATCAGTATCATTATCGCTGTTGTCATTTTATTAATTCTCGGGTATACCGGTGCGTCCTTTTGGATTTGGACAGCTATGGGTGCTTTAGCGTTGTTTGGTTTTGGAGCTCCCGCATGGTTATGGATTGTTTTTGCAGCTGCGGTGGTATTATTCGGTATACCACCAATTCGGAAGATTATTTTAACTGCTCCTATAGTTGGATTTTTGAAGGCCAAAGCTTTTTTACCGGCTATTTCCGAAACGGAACGCACCGCAATTGAAGCCGGAAATGTTTGGGTGGATGGAGAATTATTTTCCGGAAAACCGGATTTCAAACGAATTCTTAATGAAGCCTATCCGGATTTGTCTGAGGAGGAGCAGTTATTTATGGACGGACCGGTGGAAGAAGCCTGCCGAATGACAAATGATTGGGAGGTCTTTAAAAACAAAGATTTGTCCCCCGAAGTATGGGATTTCATACGAAAAGAGAGATTCTTCGGCTTGCTGATTCCAAAAAAATATGGAGGTCACGAATTTTCACCGTCACTGAACAGTGCGGTGGTTGCTAAGTTAATGGGGAGGTGCGGTACTCTTGCCATTACCGTTATGGTGCCCAATTCGTTAGGGCCGGGGGAGTTAATAATGCATTATGGAACTCAGGAGCAAAAAGATTATTACCTGCCGAAATTGGCCAGAGGTGAGGAAATTCCAGCTTTTGCGCTTACTGAGCCGGGAGCCGGATCCGATGCAGGAGCCATGACATCCCGAGGGATTATTTTCAAGGATGAAAAGGAGAAATTGTACATCCGCATAAACTGGCGAAAACGGTACATTACTCTCGCGGCAATATCTACAGTATTAGGGTTGGCTTTTAAGTTGTACGATCCGGAAAATCATTTAGGTAAGGGGGAAAATCTGGGCATAACTTGCGCTTTAGTTCCAACCAGTACAACTGGCGTCGTTCTGGGGCAAAGACACGATCCACTGGGTATTCCTTTCTACAATTGTCCAACTGAAGGACACGATGTGGTGGTGCCAATAGAAGCCATCATCGGTGGTCCGGAACAGGCTGGAAATGGCTGGCGAATGCTAATGGAATCCCTGGCGGTTGGCCGCGGAATATCACTGCCAGCATCGGGTGTGGGTGGAGTAAAGTTGGCGACCCGTGTGGTGGGTGCCTACGCTAAAATCCGTCAGCAATTTGGATTATCTATCGGAAAATTTGAGGGAATTGAAGAACCATTGGCAAGAATTGGAGGATATAATTATATCCTGGAGGCCGCGCGACGTTTTACTTGTGGAGGATTGGATACCGGACAGAAACCGCCCGTTGTTACGGCGATTGCCAAATACAACTTCACGGAAACACTACGTAAAGCAATTAATGACGCGATGGATGTACTGGGAGGTGCCGGAATATCTCGAGGCCCACGAAATCTACTAGCGAATGGATATATGGGTGTACCCATAAATATTACCGTTGAAGGTGCAAATATTCTAACCAGAACCCTAATGATTTTCGGACAGGGTGCTATACGGTGTCATCCATACGCCTACAAAGAAATCACCGCATTGATGAATGGAAATATCTCCGACTTCGATCGCTCGCTGTGGAAACACGTCGGGCATGTAATTTGTAACCTATTTCGTTCGGTACTATTGAGTCTCACTCGTGGACATCTTTCAAGATCGCCGGTGAGTGGCCCGGCTGCGAAATATTACAGGAAAATTTCCTGGGCATCCGCTTCATTCGCACTTTTGTCTGATGTTGCAATGGGAATTTATGGTGGCAACTTGAAACGCAAGGAGAAACTGACCGGGCGTTTTGCCGATGTCTTTTCTTGGTTGTATCTGGGCATTTCGGTATTGCGTCGTTTCGAAGCGGAGGGTCAACGGAAGGAAGATTTGCCATTTTTTCAATGGTCCATGCAGTATTCATTGGCCCAAATTCAGGAGGCATTTGAGGGTATACTGCAGAATATGCCGTTTCCGTTCCGCGGTCTACTTGCTTTTTGGAGAAGAGTAAACAGATTAGAAACATTACCTTCTGATAAACTGGGAAGCAAAGTTGCCCAATTATTACAAATTCCAGGGGAACAGCGGGATCGATTTACGATCAATACCCATATTCCAAAGGATAAAACCGAAGCTTTAGGTCGTTTAGAGAATGCATTTCAACTGGTTTCGGATGCAGAACCAATTCTAAAAAAGATTTATGGTGCTGTGAAGAGCAAGCAATTAAAAAAAGATACCATTGAGAAGCTTGTGAAAGCCGCAGTGAAGGAAAAGATTATTACACAGGAAGAGGCCACTCTTCTTGCCAAAGCCGAAGAGGCGCGAATGGATACAATACAGGTGGATTCTTTCACATTAGCAGAATATATGAATGGTAAAGCCGAAAAAGCTGTTGATGGGAAAAAGGAGAAAAAAGATACATTCATGATTAGTTAGTCCATTTCACATAATTTAATTCAGGCAGGGGCTTGATGAACATACAGTTCATTGAGCCCCTTTTTTTATTTTGTTAATATTTTTGCACTGCCTTTGAATTACGTTCACTTCCTCAAAAAGCTTTTGAGCACAATGAAACTCCAAACTGACCGGCCAAATTAATCCGAACTATGTTGATTAAATTAAGTGTTTCGGTTAAATTCAATCTATTAATGACTGTTAAGAATCAAAAATAATATGTCCAACCTACAAGTTATAAGCGCACCCACACCACCGACAGAGCGAAATCCGGCCTTGGATGCGCTCAGAGGTTTTGCAGTTCTTGGAATTTTAATCATGAACGTCCAGAGTTTTTCTATGATCGGTGCTGCTTATATTAATCCCACGGCTTTTGGCGATTTCACCGGTATCAACAAATGGGTTTGGATACTCAGCCATATTATTGCCGACCAAAAATTTCTCTCTATTTTCTCTATCCTGTTTGGGGCCGGTATTATTCTTTTTACTGATCGATTGCAGGCAAGAGGATTAAATCCATTAGGTTTTCATTACAGACGCACGTTCTGGTTAATTTTTATTGGGATGCTCCATGCCTATCTTTTCTGGTATGGAGACATCTTAGTTACTTACGGGTTGTGTAGTCTTCTTGTGGTCCTTCTCCGAAAATTCTCACCAAAGGCTCTCCTCACATTAGGAATATTGGTATTTTCAGTTGCTTCTATACTTTATTTGTTATTCGGTTTTTCTTTACCTTATATGCCTCCAGAGGCTTATGAGGGTATTAAACAAAGCTGGCAATCCAATCCGGAGTTAATTCAGAAAGAATTGTTGACTTATCAAGGCGGGTGGTTGGAACAGTTGAAAATACGCATACCTGAGGCCATCCAATTTCAGACTTTTATCTTTTTAATCCTAATGGGATGGCGTGCCGGCGGATTGATGCTGGTGGGAATGGCTTTGTACAAATGGCAAATAGTAACTGCCGGACGGACAAATCGATTTTACACAAGTCTGTTAGCGGCAGGATTCATTATCGGTTTTCCTTTAATCATTTTAGGCGTGTTAAGGAACTTCGGTGCAAACTGGTCGGTTGATTATTCAATGTTTTTCGGATGGCAATTTAATTACTGGGGCAGCATGTTCGTTGCATTAGGATATATCGCCTTCATGATGCTCATTGCCAAATCACCCTTTTTCAAAGGAATGATTGGTATTCTAGATGCAGTAGGGCGAATGGCGTTCACCAATTATCTTCTGCAAACGCTCATTTGCACAACGATTTTTTATGGTCATGGCTTTGGATTATTTGGTCAGGTTGATCGTTGGAGACAAATATTAATTGTATTTGGTGTCTGGATTATCCAGATAACTGTATCATTACTCTGGCTTAAACATTTTCGATTTGGTCCTGTAGAATGGCTCTGGCGGTCATTAACTTACAGGAAATTGCAGCCCATGCGAACATAAATTTGTCTATGTTTAAAATTGGGTTTTAATGGTAAAAATAGAATAAAGACTGAAAGATTAGCAGAAGAAAGTATCATGTTAATCTAATTGTTGAAAGGTATTCTTAAAGTGTTGTCTATAATGGTGTCCAAAGATTTCCAACTAAAAACTTAAAGGGATTAAAATATGGATATTCAAACGAATGAACTGAACATGCAGTTTGTGTGAAATAATAACTATTCAGAAATAATCATCACTTTCGGAAATGATTTATTAGGAGAATAAAATGGCTGCACACAATTTTGGTGTAATTGGCTTGGGTGTTATGGGAAAGAGCCTGGCTTTGAATGTAGAAAGAAATGGATTTTCTGTTGCCGGTTTTGAAAAAGACAAAGAAAAGGCTCGACAAGTCGAAACAGAAATCGAAGATAAACAAATAAATGTTTATGAGAGTCTGAAGGAGTTTGTTAACTCGTTGGAAAAACCTAGAAAAATTTTAATGCTGGTTCCAGCAGGCAAAGCGGTTGATGCGGTCATCAGCGATATCAAACCTCATCTTTCCCGTGGTGATGTTTTAATTGATGGTGGTAACACATACTTCGAGGATACGACTCGACGTGTGAAAGATTTAAAAACCGAAGGAATTCTTTATATAGGCACAGGTGTCAGCGGTGGAGAAGAGGGGGCGTTGTGGGGACCATCAATAATGCCCGGCGGCAATCTGGATGCCTGGCCATTGGTGAAACCCATTCTTCAGAAGATTGCTGCAAAGGTTGAGGATGGAACACCCTGCTGCGATTGGGTCGGAAATGATGGTGCAGGGCATTTTGTCAAAATGGTTCACAATGGAATTGAGTATGGTGATATGCAGATGATTTGCGAAGCTTATTTCCTTATGGAACAAATGCTGAAAATATCACCTGGCGAGATGCATGAAATCTTTGCCCAATGGAACAAAGGTGAATTAAACAGCTATTTGATTGAGATAACCAGCGATATTCTTGCAAAGAAAGATTCCGAAACCGGAAAGCCACTGGTGGATGTCATTCTGGATACTGCAGGTCAGAAGGGGACCGGCAAGTGGACCAGCCAGGTTGCCTTGGATCTGGGAATTCCAGCGATAACTATTGCCTCGGCGGTGTTTGCCCGGACATTAAGCGCCATTAAAGAAGAACGGATCGCTGCTTCTAAAAATCTTTCCGGACCGCGGGTGAAATTCACCGATAATAAAAAAGAATTCATCGACATGATTGAGAAGGCGTTGTATGCCTCGAAGATTTGCTCGTATGCCCAGGGATTTCAGTTGCTCCGTGCAGCCAGTGAGGAATATCAGATGAATTTAAATCCTGGCAATATTTCTCTGCTCTGGCGGGCCGGTTGCATTATCCGTGCACAATTTTTGGACAGAATTAAAGAGGCATATGATCGGAAATCCGATTTGGCCAATCTTTTGCTGGATTCTTATTTCAAAACAGTTGTGGAGGATAATCAGGATGCCTGGCGGCGGATAGTCTCTGCGGCAGTGGAAAATGGAATACCGGTACCGGCGTTCAGTACCGCGCTGTCTTATTACGACAGCTACCGAAGCGGTAGATTACCGGCTAATCTGCTTCAGGCCCAGCGCGATTACTTTGGCGCCCATACCTACGAGAGAATTGATAAACCGCGGGGACAATTTTTTCATACAAAATGGGTGGGTTAATGATAAACCGGTATGGGGACATCGGCAGGAGTTTTACGGTTCATAAATGTCATTGACCTTATTCATAAACTAAATATTTCTTTCGTAGTTTGAGAAAATCTTCGAGTGCGTCGTCCCATGATTGTTGAAGCATCTGAATATCTCTATTGTTGATAATCGCCTCACGAATGTAGGCAGTTCCGCACAAACGATCGAAGTGACTGGCTCTCCATTGCAGACTATCAGAGTACATTTGGTGAATCGTATTCACGATATTCATTCCGGTGAAATAAGGCTTGAAGCGGTTGCGATCCGTAACCACTATTTTGATTCCCGAACATGGTTGGTCCTGGTACTTGGGTTGCGGGGCAGCACCGGGAATTGAAACGGGAGTGAAAGTTGTATCATGAAAAGTTACACCGGGAAGTTGCAGGTTGTTTAAAGAATCTGCAAGGTCGCTCCCCTTGATCCATGGTGCTCCCAATATTTGAAATGGTGTAGTGGTACCTCTTCCTTCTGATGTATTTGTTCCCTCAATCAGGCAGGCGCCGGGATAAACAATGCCTGTTTTTAGATCTGGCATGTTGGGGGATGGTTTGATAAAACTCAGCCCTGTTTCGTCAAAAAATAGTTCCCTTTGCCAGTTTTTCATGGGAATTATAGTAAGATTTGCCTTCACTCCGTTTTCGAGCCAACCTTCTTCATTGAACATTTTTGCCAGTTCCCCGACGGTCATGCCATGCCTCGCTGGGATTGGATAAAGACCCACGAATGTGGCAAATTCCGGCTCAAGAATATTCCCCTCAACTGCGATTCCATTGATGGGATTTGGTCGGTCTAAAACGACAAATTGCCTGCCCTGTTCTGCCGCAGCCCCCATGGCTAACGACATGGTATAGATATAGGTGTAAAATCGGGCTCCAACATCCTGAATATCGAAGACCAGAATGTTGATGTTTTCGAGCATTTCAGGAGTCGGCTTTCGGACTTCACCGTATAGACTGTAGATGGGAATCTTTTTCAGAGGATCAGCTTGTGATTCGATTGCTTTTCCGGCTTCTGCTGTACCTTTTATACCATGTTCAGGTCCAAATAAAGCTGTAACAGTGACGTCAGGCATCTCAAAAAATACATCCAGAATGTGCTGGTTATTTGAGTTGCAGGCAGTATGATTGGTAATTATCCCAATTCGCTTTCCTTGAAAAAGGTGATGGTATTCAGCGATCCGGTCGAGACCTGTTTGCACTTTGGGTGCTTTCTGATTCGAACTACAAGTAATAAGAAGAATAATTATCGTGAGACGGAATATCCAAATGTTGGATTTGAAAAATCTACAGTTCATTTCTTGGAAGGGCTGAAAATGGATTTATTTTAGATTTTAATAAAGATTTTCTTCCGATAGAGTATGGTCATCATTACCAGCCAAAATAGTATGGTGGTAACTGCAAATCCAAGCGAAGCATTAATTGGACTCAACCAGGATGCGAAAATATTGTCATAAATCCAGGTTTTAAGGGCTATAGCATTACCTGCGCCGTCGTCTAACTTGATTACATTGAGCAAACGAGCAACCATTCCCGATAAAACATAAACAGCGATGGCATTCATTCCATATATGATAGCAAATCTTGCCCACCTTACCATGCCCTTCACATCAATCAACCAGTAACAAAAGCCTAGGAATTGTAGTGCGGCACCGGCAGTAAAAACGACATATGAACTGGTCCACAAGCTCTTATTTAGCGGGAAAATAATTCCCCATATTAATCCCGCTAATATGGCAATCCAGCCAATCACAAACAGCCAGCCGGTGATATCTCTTTTATCCAAACCTGATCTCAACAGATGCCCGGTTAACACACCACTCAGTGTTGTGGAGATTGCCGGGACGGTACTCAGGATTCCCTCCGGATCCCAGGTTTTCTTCCACATATGGCCTTCCAAAAGATTGGAATCGACGTAGGCGGCTAAATTTCCTTCCACACTCAAGTCCCCAGCTCCGTAACCGGGCACCGGGACCAACTTCATGAGTGCCCAATAAAGAACCAGAAAACCCCCGGTAAAAATTGCCTGTTTCTTTAGATCCGTATTTATAAATATGATTGAGGCGATACAGTAACATACCGCAATTCGCTGAAGCACCCCGGGAATTCTTATGGTTGAAAATTGGAAAAAGGGAAATAGGGTTAGAAATAATCCCAAGCCAAAGATGATTAGCGTACGGCGCAATATTTTTAGGTAAATATCTTTCCTGCTTTTTGTCGCCATCTGTTTGCTCAGAGAAAATGTCATCGCGACGCCGACAATAAAGAGAAAAAACGGAAAAACGAGGTCGGTGGGCGTCCATCCATGCCACTCGGCGTGTAGCAATGGTGAATACACATGACTCCAGTTACCAGGATTGTTGACTAGAATCATTCCAGCAATGGTAATTCCTCTAAAAGCATCTAGTGAAACAAGACGGCCGTTCATTATTTATTATCTCCTCCTAAAAGATGGCTGTTTAATGAAAAATATAATTTTCAATATGGATTGATTATATTAATATAGTATTGATTCCAATTAAAAGAAATGGTGAACTAATTATTATTTTATATCCATAGCTGTATCGCGAATTTCTGGTCTTTCAAATAATTTTTTGTTGCAGAATAGAAATTGGTCGTATAGACAGAAAAACAAGATTTGCAGTTTGAATTTTCTCTCATCTCTAAGGATTTCCATGGGTTTCACCACAATTGACCTAATCATCGTTATGGTTTATTTAGCGGCCTCTGCCAGTGTAGGAGTCTGGATTGGCCGTAAACAGAAAAATACAACCGATTACTTTTTGGGCGGCCGGCAGATTCCCTGGTTTGCGGTTACTTTTAGCATTGTTGCCACAGAAACCAGCGTGCTCACCTTCATCAGCATTCCAGCCGTTTCTTACCAGGGAAATTTGACCTTTATTCAAATCGCACTTGGCTATGTTATCGGTCGAATACTTGTTGCACTCATTATGATCCCGGCTTACCATAGAGGCGATGTAACAACGGCTTACCACTTTCTGGGAAACCGTTTTGGCCAGAAAATGCGCAATACCTCCAGTATAACATTTATGGCAACCCGGGTATTGGCTGATGGCGTTCGTCTTTTTGCCACGGCTATTCCGCTGGCACTGATCATTAAAGGCAGTGGGGCATTTCCGCAATTATCCGATGGAGAATTTTACGCCATTTCGATACTGCTGATTGGCATTCTAACCATGGTTTATACTTATATCGGCGGTATTCGCTCGGTAATCTGGATGGATGTGGCTCAGATGATCATCTATCTTGGCGGGGCAATCCTCGCTGGCGTAATTATTCTTACAAAACTCCCCGAAGGATTCGCTAGCGTTAGTCAGTGGGCAGCAGCAGATGAAAAACTGCAGTGGTTCTATCTCGGAAGTGACCTGGCTTTTGGAGAATTTGTAAAACAGCCTTATACTTTTATCACTGCATTGGTGGCTGGCGCCGTTTTTAGTCTGGCATCACACGGCACAGATCAAATTATTGTGCAACGAGTGTTAACCTGCAGAAACAGGGAGGCAGGACAAAAAGCAATGTTTTGGAGCGGAATTGCCGTTTTTCTGCAGTTTTTACTTTTCCTTATTTTGGGAATTATGCTTTATGCTTACTATTCTGGAGCAGGTTATCAGGAATTGAATCTGACTAGGGCAGACGGGATTTTTCCAAAATTTATCGTTGAAGAAATGCCTGTCGGTATCAGCGGTCTAATTGTGGCGGCCCTTTTTGCTGCCGCAATGAGTACGCTTTCCAGCAGCCTTTCCAGTTTGTCCAGTGCGGCTGTGCTGGATATATATCTTCCATTGGCTGGGAAGGACAAGTCCGACATACAGCTCCTAAGAACATCCCGAATAGTAACCCTTGGGTGGGGAGTGGTTTTGATTGGCACCGCCATTGCCTTTATTGGATTAAAAGGCACCGTGGTTGAAGTGGCTCTGGGAATCGCCTCCTACACCTATGGGGGACTATTGGGAACATTTTTATTAGGCCTGTTAAGCAAAAAGGCTCTTCAAAGGGATGCCATCATTGGATTTGTATCCGCTCTGATTGTAATGACCTTCGTCATCCAAACCGTGCAAATTGCCTGGCCTCTCTACACAGTCGTGGGAAGTTTTACAACCATAGCGGTAGGAATAGTTTCAAATAGATTACTTAAATTGAAATAAGCATCTTCAGGAATAGTGAAGATTCATTGGTGAGAAGCCGTGCCAGGAATTTATAGTAATAGCAGTTGCATTTTTATCTCTTTTCTATATAATTTGGGATTTGAATCGTTGGGGTGGGTCGCATCTGGCGAGAATGTTTCACGACTTGAACAATCAACCTGAATAGGAATAATTATAATTCTTCATTTTTGTAACTTGAGATTCTACCGAGATATTGAAGGGAAAGGAATTCATTTTTTTATATCTTTTCATGCTGAAATAAATATAGGATTTTAGATACACCATGCAGATTAACTCAAATGTTGAAAAAATTGCCTTAGAACATTCGGATTTTGAATTAAGGTATGAACCACAGGAAAAGATAGGCGTCATCCAGGTGGACAACTTTCCACTCCTCGGCAAACTGGCCGCTTTGCGTTTTCTGGAATGGGTTCAGAATAATCCCGGTGGGGTGATATCCCTGCCCACCGGCAAAACCCCGGAATTTTTTATCAGGGAAGTAATCCGGTTCATTTGTAATTGGAACAAAAAGGATGTCCGGAAAGAAATGGAAGAGGGCGGATTGAATCTTTCAATTAAGCCGGACTTAAGAAGTCTCCACTTTGTTCAGATTGATGAATTTTATCCCATCCAGCCGAAACAGCATAACAGCTTTTATTATTATGTAAATAAATACTATATCGATGGATTCGATCTGGATCCCCGCAAGGCTCTCCTGATCGATGGTACTAAGATTGGATTACCGGAAAATAAAAAGCTTCGGGATATCTGGCCGGATGACCTGGTAGATCTGACTCTTCGCTATCGGCAGCCACTAAACAGACAGGAACGGTTGGAAAAGCAGGTGCTCAGGAACATTGATCAATGGTGTGCCGAATATGAAAGCCGCATCAGAGATTTGGGCGGAATCGGATTCTTCCTGGGCGGTATTGGTCCGGATGGCCATATTGGCTTTAATATTAGCGGCTCCGATTTGTATTCTACTACCCGTTTAACACCCACGAATTATGAAACCCAGGCTGCTGCAGCTACCGATTTGGGGGGAATAGAGGTTGCTAAAAAAAGACTGGTAATCACCATAGGGCTTTCTACCATAACCTATAATCCGGATTGTGTGGCAATTATTCTTGTTGCCGGAGAAGCGAAGGCAAAAATTGTGGCTGACGCGGTTCAGGAGGAGGAGCATATCCATTATCCGGCCACAGTTCTGCACCAACTCCCCAATGCACGCTTTTTCGTTACTCAAGGTGCTGCTAAGCTTTTGAACCAGCGCGAACTGGTAGCTCTTTCACGGTTCAAAGAAATTAGCGATGAACAGCTGGAAAAAATTGTTATCGATCTTTCTCTGGAAAAGGGCAAATGTATCGAGTTATTAACTGAAGACGATTTTCGCCAGAATCCGTTTGCCTCGGCTGCACAAAAAAAACGTCCCGAAAGTGTGAGTGAAATTTGTCAGCTTGTAAAGTCCAGATTGATTACGAAAATAGAAGCTGGAATCACCATACGTGATAGTAAGACGTTCTTTCATACCGAACCTCATCATGATGACATTATGCTGGGATATCTCCCGTTTGTGGTTCGACATATTCGTCAACATAGCAACAGTCATTCCTTTGTCACACTCACAAGTGGTTTTACTGCGGTAACAAATCAATTTATGCTGGATTTATTAATAAAATTAAGAGAAATGGTTTCCAGTAGCATATTTAATCAACTGTTTGAAGAAGGCTACTTTGAACCTGAGAATGAGATTGGACGAAACCGGGATGTATGGCAATATTTAGATGGTGTTGCCGCTAATTCTGAAACTTTTAAAAATGAGGGGAAACTGCGAAGACTCCTGAGAAACATTATTTTTATTTATAAAGATTCAATTTTGGAGTCGCTTGATGATCGTATAAAAGAACTGATTCAATACTTCAAAACTCAGTATCCCGGTCAAAAGGACATTGAACATGTACAGAGATTAAAGGGTATGTGCCGGGAGTGGGAAGGCGATTGTTTGTGGGGATATTTTGGCTGGAATTCAGAATCAGTTCACCACCTTCGTTTGGGATTTTATAAGGGAGATATTTTTTCGGAAGAACCAACAATTGAAAGAGATGTACGCCCGGTTTTGGAGTCGATTCGAAAAGTAAAACCGGATGTAGTGACCGTAGCTTTGGATCCGGAAGCAAGCGGACCCGATACACATTATAAGGTGCTACAAGCGATTACGGAAGCATTGAAAATTTATGAGAAAGAATCGGGCAGATCTGATCTTGAAATTATCGGATATCGCAATGTGTGGTATCGTTTTCACCCCAGTGAGGCGAATATATTTGTGCCGGTTTCTTTAAATATGTTTGCACTTCAAGATAGCTCGTTCAGGGATTCGTTTATTTCTCAAAAAGATGCCTCTTTCCCAAGCTATGAGCATGACGGACCTTTTTCTGAACTCGCACAAGCCATTCAGGTACACCAATATCAGATGCTCAAGACTTGTTTGGGACGTGAATATTTTAATGAGAATGATAATGCACTTTTCCGTGCCACCAGAGGCATGGTATATCTAAAAAGTATGAGTCTGGAAGAGTTTTATGATCGTTCCAGGGAACTAAAGAAAAGCACCGAAAATCTTTGAGATTTGTTGAAAGTATAAGCAATGTTATTATAATCATTTTCCATAATACTAATTTTGAGAAATGGCAATAACCGCTTGCAATGATGTACCCAAATATCTCTGATCAAACTCGTCAGAAGAATAAGGGAGTTTAGGATTGTCATGTTGTTGGCAAAGTGTGAAAATAAATAAATCCTATCAGTGAATGGATAAACCGGAGTGATGATGCAGGATAGTGTATTCGACGAAATTAAAAATCTTATTACCGAAGCGAGAAATCCCGCTTCTGAAAACATAGATGATAAAACCACCGAAGAAATTTTATGGATTATCAACAAAGAAGACCATATCATACCGGGAATAATTGCTCAGGAAATACCCTTTATTGCAAAAGCGGTGGACTTGCTGGTTGATGCTTTTAAAAACGGTGGCCGTCTGTTTTATGTCGGGGCAGGGACCAGCGGACGATTGGGTGTAATAGATGCGGCTGAATGTCCACCGACATTTGGGACTGATCCTGAAATGGTACAAGGAATTATTGCTGGGGGAGAAAAAGCCTTGGTTCGTGCCCAGGAGGGAAGCGAAGATCGGGCAGAGCAGGGGGCTATGGATTTGATGGATCGCGGTTTTACTAAAAAGGACGTGGCCTGCGGAATTGCTGCCAGTTTTCGTACGCCCTATGTATTAAGCGCTATTAAAAAAGCACGAGAAATTGGCGCAAAGACCATTTATGTTACCTGCAATCCACGTAATGAGGTTAAACTAGATGTAGACATCGCTATCTGTCCGGTGGTCGGTCCGGAAGTGGTGATGGGCTCTACCCGTATGAAAGCTGGTACCGCAACCAAATTGGTATTAAACATGCTCACAACCGCATCCATGATTCGATTGGGTAAGGTGTATGGCAATATGATGGTTGACCTTATGATGACATCGCGGAAATTGGAAGAACGTTCTAAGCGAATTGTAATGATGATAACTGGTGTAGATTATGAAAAAGCCTCCGAGGTCTTAATTGAAGCAGGGGGACATGTTAAAACAGCCCTGGTTATGATTTTAGCAGATGTGGATGCTGGCGAAGCCCGCAAACGATTGAAAGTCAGTGATGGATTTGTAAGAGGAGCAATTGAAATCTCAAAATCCAAAAAACAATAAATAAAGAAAATTATCTTTCTTTCAAATAATCCTGTAATTCCTGTGCAAAGAAAATAAGATGGACGACGCCACAAAAATTGTAAAAGCAAATTGCTGGAAGCAAAATCTGGAATTAACCAGATCTTATTCGATTTCTTACCGCACTATTTCACATGTTGAGAATATTTTTGTCCAACTTGAAACCGGAAATGGTAACTCCGGTATCGGTTCAGGTTCTCCTGCCGAATTTGTAACCGGAGAGACTTCAAAGAGTGCAATCGATATTTTGGATAAAAAGCTGGAACAACTTTTATTGGGAAAAGACATCCGGTATTTGAAAGAACATTGTCGAACTCTTGAAACAGAAATGCCGAATAATCCGGCAGCCGCCACTGCAATTGATATAGCGTTGCATGAAATTCTGGCAAAACATCTCCACATCCCGCTGGTTGATTTGTTAGGTCGGGTGCATCATAAATTGCCGAGTTCAATAACCATTGGTATTAAGGAAACTGTTGAAGAGACATTGAACGAGGCAGCAGAACACCTTGAAAAAGGATTTAGAATTATTAAGTTGAAAATTGGCAAAAATGTTGAAAGGGATATTGAGACTACCCGCAAACTTCATGAAAAGGTTGGGAAGTCAATGAAAATCCGGGTGGATGCAAACCAGGGATATTCGGCAAGGGATTTAATAAGGTATGTTAAAGAAACCGAATCTTGCAAGCTGGAATTGATTGAACAACCGGTTCGGAAAAATAGTGAAAGGGAAATGTTTGATGTGCCTGCAGAGATTCGAAAAATTTGTGCCGGAGATGAAAGCATCCGGCGCCCCAAAGATGCACAAAGATACTCTGCTCATCCGCAACCGTTTGGAATTTACAATATCAAACTCATGAAATGTGGTGGAGTTTATCTAGCAACGTGCATTGCTGATATCGCTCAGCTTGCCGGTATTGAGTTAATGTGGGGCTGCATGGATGAGAGTGCCATCAGTATCACCGCAGCATTGCACGCGGCGCTCGCCAGCCCGGCAACACGATACCTGGATTTGGATGGCAGTCTTGATCTAGCTCAAGATGTCGTAAAGGGAGGTTTTATCGTCGAAAATGGTTACATGTCAGTGACCGATAAACCAGGTTTAGGTGTGCAACTGATTACCTGATATTCTTCAATTCAAGCTCACAAAGGAATTCTTTTTCATGCAATTCTTTGAAAATCTTGTTTCTCAATTTGTCACCTATGCCTGGGGTCCGTGGTTGCTAGTATTGCTTCTCGGTGGAGGCTTATTTTTTGTAATTTATTCCCGGTTAATTCCATTTCGGCATTTTAAACACGCTGTTGATATCACCCGCGGTAAATTTGATGATCCTGAAGACGTGGGAGATATTCCTCATTTTCAGGCATTATCCAGTGCATTGGCCGGTACAATCGGAATGGGGAACATTTCGGGCGTCGCAATTGCCATAGCCACCGGGGGACCGGGTGCTATTTTTTGGATGTGGGTGAGTGCTATCGTAGGAATAGCAACAAAATTTTTTACGTGTTCCTTGGCCATTATGTACCGTGGCAAGGATAGTCTGGGTCACCCACAAGGCGGCCCGATGTATGTTGTGGTAGAGGGTTTGGGAAAGCGATGGAAGCCGTTGGCAGTATTTTTTAGTCTGGCCGGTTTGATCGGCTGCCTTCCCGCGTTTCAGGCAAACCAACTGGTTCAAATCTTCCGTGAAACCGTTTTTATACCTAATGGATGGATCGGCGAGGAACACTTCACCTTTAACCTGATCAGCGGCTTATTAATTGCCGGATTGGTTTCCCTGGTCGTTTTTGGAGGGATAGTACGTATCGGGGCTGTAACTTCGAAACTGGTACCGGCGATGGTGGTCATTTATATGCTTTCAGCAGTCTGGATATTGGCGAATCATTTTCAGGAGATACCCTATTATATCCAATTAATCATTTCCGATGCATTCTCAGGGTCCGCGGTTGCCGGAGGTGTTCTTGGGTCTGTTATTATTACAGGTGTGAGACGGGGGGCGTTTTCGAATGAGGCGGGAATCGGAACAGAGGCGATGGCGCATGGCGCTGCAAAAACCGACGAGCCTATCCGCGAAGGATTGGTGGCAATGATGGGACCCTTTATTGATACTATTATAGTGTGTACTACCACTGCCTTAATGCTTTTGTTAACGGGGGTATGGCAAAGTTCAGATTCAAATGGCGTTACCTTAACCGCAGATGCATTTAACAGGGCAATGCCCGGAATTGGTACCGAGATCCTGATTATATGTGTATTATCCTTCAGCTTAAGTACCATGTTTAGTTATTCTTATTATGGCAGCAAGTGTTTGGGATTTCTCATTGGCGCAGAACGAAAACATTTATACCATTATTTCTATGTAATTTTGATTGTGGTTGCCTCGGTTGTTTCCATGGATATGGTGATAAATATAATTGATGGAATGTACGCTCTCATGGCTATACCAACGATGACGTCAGCCTTGATCCTGTCACCGAAAGTGATGAGAGCGGCAAAAAGATATTTTGATAATCTGAAGACTGAAATTTAACTTTGTTTTTGATTATTATGGTTATGCAGAATCGGAATGTAGGAATTGATGGGGTCTGTTGAAGTGGTAAACGGTACCGCAATTGTTTTAACAAATGGGTGGTTGAATAATATTCATGCGAAAACTGCGCATGGCTTACTGCGTGACTCACGGCGTTTCAAAATTCTTGGTCTGGTGGATCCAGTTCATCATGGGAATGATGCCGGAAAAATAGTGAATAACAAACCCAATGGAATTAATATTTTTAAGGACATTCCAACGGCAATTTCTGAGGTCGGAGAAAATCCTGCCTTTTGTATTGTCGGTGTTGCAATGCATGGAGGGAAATTTCCGCCCTCACTGCGTGGAGAGGTTATTCAGGCAATGGAATTGGGAATGTCCATTGTGTGTGGTTTACACACCTTTCTTAGCGATGATCCGGAATTCAGTCAGATTGCCCGGGAAAATAATGTCCAGCTAATTGACGTGCGAAAACCCCGGCCGGCCAATGAATTGCGCTTTTGGAGCGGGGAGATCTATTCTGTAAAGGCTCCCCGAATTGCCATGCTGGGCACTGATTGTGCTTTAGGGAAAAGAACTACTGGACAACTTTTGGAGGTCGCATGCAACAAAAATGGAATAAAAACTGAATTAATCTATACCGGGCAAACTGGTTGGATTCAGGGATTTAAACATGGATTCTTATTCGATTCAACGGTGAATGATTTTATTGGAGGAGAGATTGAACGCGTGATCCTGGAGTGTGAGCGCGAATCCTCGCCGGATTTGATGCTGATCGAAGGGCAATCATCACTGCGAAATCCCTACGGGCCATGCGGATCGGAATTTTTGCTGTGTGGCGATGCAAAAGGTGTAATACTCCAGCATGCACCGGGGCGAAAAACATTTGATGGTGTAGACCCTCCACGAGGATTAATTCCACCAATCGAAGAGGAAATTGAGTTGATCAGTCTGTATCGTTCCCGAACCATCGCAGTAACTCTGAACGAGGAAAATTCTACCGATGAAGAGACGAGAACATATCAAACGCAGTTGGAGCAAAAACTATCGATTCCGGTTGTCAGACCATTAAAGGAGGGAGTCGACCGGTTGTTGCCATATATCCGTGAATTTATTACAGCTGGAAAATGAGGAATATCAAAGGACCGATTACATTTATTCGAATTCACCAAAGAGCTTTTTTGATAAGTAAATCAAAAACTCCAGTTTTTTATATTGTCTCCATAATATTAGTTTTCAATGTCCTTTTTGCTGCAACAATAGAGACCAGATTTATTTTTAGTGACTCAATGCAGAAAGAAATACCGCTTATTATTATCATCCCAGATTCATATCAGACATCAAATAAATCTTATCCGGTTGTTTATCTATTGCATGGCTATGGCGGAGATTATCGCAACTGGATGGACCGCACTGATGTTGAAGAGTTGTCGGATCGCTCTGAACTTATTATTGTTTGCCCGGATGGGAATAAAAATAGCTGGTATGTTGATAGTCCCATTGACTCAACATCCAATTACAATACTCATGTTGGCAAAGAGGTGGTTGATTTCGTTGATGCCAACTATCGAACATTAAGATCACGTCTGGGACGGGCAATTGCCGGTCTGAGCATGGGAGGACATGGTGCTTTTCTAATTGCAATCCACCATAAGGATACTTTCGGGGCGGTCGGTTCGATGAGTGGCGGCCTCGATATCCGTCCATTCCCAAATGGTTGGGAGATCAAGCAAAAAATTGGCAGTGTAGAACAATTTCCGGAAAGATGGGATTCGCTCTCGATTGTAAATAATATTTCAGGGATTGAAAAAGGACAATTTGAAATTATATTTGATTGCGGTGTGGATGACTTTTTTATCGAGGTAAATAGGGAATTACACAGAAAACTGCTGGAAGCAAAAGTTCCACATGAATATATTGAAAGACCCGGAACGCATAGTTGGGATTACTGGAGCAATGCTGTGAGATACCAGATGTTCTTTTTTCATGAATATTTTAATCAAGTTCGCGCAAAAAACTAGTCGACATAAACTTATTGGAAACCAGGTAATGTGAATGCGATGATAATAAGGGTAGGTTTTAGCAAGGGTCGTTTTTATTTCTTTTCTCTTTCATTAATAACAATTTTAATTATTTCCTGTGCCGGTCCGGATAAGATCAGGAAACCCTCGGCGGGAATTGACCCAGTGGAAGAACTGCGACAAAATATTAATATCGTTTTACAGGATTCCTCTCTTTATCAAACCAGAACGGGCATAAAGGTTGTCTCTCTCAAAACCGGAGAAGTGCTTTATTCAAGGAATAATCAGCAGTTATTTCATCCCGCTTCCAATATGAAACTACTTACGACTGCCACTGCACTTAAGAGGCTTGGACCCAATTTCAAATTTAAAACAGTTTTGTACACCGATACTTTCTCAATATCGAACAGTACGATAATGGGAAATTTGTATCTTAGAGGTTTCGGAAATCCTGATTTGCTAATTGAAGATTTGGAATGGCTGGCGCATCAGTTAAGATTGCGTGGCATTAAAAGTATTAAGGGTGATCTGATATGCGATGAATCCTATTTTGATGAGCACTTTCGTGGACATGGTTGGATGTGGGATGATGCCTCATCAAGTGATTTTCCGGCAATCAGTGCGTTATCGGTTAATGATAATTGCGTTGAAGTGACAGTCCGACCAGGTGAAAAGGTAGGTGATAGTCTGGTTTTTCAAATGGAACCGGCTACTCCCTATATGAGCATCGAAAACAGAGGGACAACAGTAGATTCATTGGATACGCTTGCCCAGAAAGCATTCAAAGTAGAAAGAAAATGGATTTATCCGGAAAATACGATAGTTGTTGAAGGCGGTCAAAGGATTGCTGCCGAAGAGCGAAGCTATCATATCGATGTACTGGAACCGGCACTCTTTGCCGGCACGCTGCTGCTGCAGAAATTAAACGATGAGAGTATTGTATTAGAGGGGGAAGTGAAAAAAGGCTTGGTTCCCGCGACATCTGTCAGTCTCGTAGAACATCTCTCGGAACCACTCTCTATGGTTGTGATGAACACGAATAAAATCAGCGATAATCTTTCAGCAGAGTTAACGCTTAAAACAATAGCTGCTGAAGTGTCCGGAATTCAGGGAAGTGCTGATAAAGGAATTTCCCTTATTTATCAATTTTTAGACGAATTAGGTTTGGACAGTACAACATACCGGCTTGCCGACGGTTCAGGTGTGTCTCGTTACAATATAATTACTCCCGATTTGATTATCGAGCTTCTGAAATCCATGAATGAAGATTTTCGCATTCAGGCTGAATATAAAACATCTCTTCCCATCGCCGGTGTGGACGGAACATTAAAATCAAGGATGAAAGAGACATCTGCGGAAAATAAATTAAGAGCCAAGACGGGAACCTTGAACGGTGTCAGCGCACTGTCGGGATATACCAATTCCGCAGAGGGAGAACCGATTGCATTTTCGATCATCATGGAACACTTTGTGGTCCCAACATCAAAAATAAGAAATGTGCAGGACCGGATCGGTGATTTATTATCATCATTCAGGCGACAGCCGGTTTCTGCTCAATAGATGTAAATATGATAGTTGGAAAGAAAAGAGATGTTTAATCCTGAACTTGTTCAAAAATTTAAGCGGTACCCGACGCCGTTTTATTATTACGACCTGAATCTTCTGCGAAAAAACCTCAATGTTCTTACAGAAGCATCATCAAAATATGGATTTAAGATTCATTATGCCATGAAAGCAAATGCCGATGAACGCATTCTTGATTTAATCAGTGAGTTTGGTTTCGGAGCGGATTGCGTGAGTGGGAATGAGGTGAAGAAGGCGCTTCAGATGGGCTTCCCCAAAAACGAAATTGTATTTGCTGGTGTGGGCAAATCAGATGCAGAAATTCTGGTAGCCCTTGAAAATGAAATTCAATGTATTAATTGCGAATCGATTCAGGAGCTTGAGGTTGTGCAATTTCTGGCAGAAAAGTTAGGTAAAACAGCGTCCATTGCCATTCGTATTAATCCGGATCTGGATGCCCATACGCATCGCTATATTACAACCGGATTAGATGAAAATAAATTTGGCATTCATCAAGGCGATCTGATTGATGCTCTGGAGCGCATTGATTCCTTAAAGAATCTAAATTACTTTGGATTACATTTTCATATCGGATCTCAGATTACAGATTTGGATGTGTTTCAAAAATTGTGTAATAAAGTCAATGAAATTCAGGACATGATCGAAAAGCAGGGAGTACACGCATCTAATTTAAATCTTGGCGGCGGTTTGGGGGTAGACTATTATAATCCGGATGAAAATCTGACTACGGATTATCACAGTTATTTCGATCTGTTTCATAATTTCCTGAAGCTTCAACCGGATCAAACGGTTCACTTTGAATTAGGACGGTCGCTTGTGGCACAATGCGGCACATTAATCGGACGGGTACTCTATGTAAAGAAGGGGATCACTACGCAGTTTACGGTTTTGGATGCCGGAATGACCGAGTTGATTCGACCGGCACTCTACCAGGCTTATCATAAAATTGAGAATCTGACTGGCACAGGAAAAATCCAAAAATATGACGTGGTAGGGCCCGTGTGTGAAACCTCTGATTGTTTTGGCAAAGCGGTTGAATTACCGGAAGTGTGTCGTGGGGATCTCATCGCTATCCGAACTGCCGGTGCCTATGGGGAAGTAATGGCATCCCGTTATAACATGAGAGACCCGGCCAAAGTGCTTTATTCTGATACGATATAGAAAAAATTCTTTTCAGTTTTAAATATTATGTATGGAAATATTCAAAAACTGTGGCTTGTCTCTCTCCTATTTGTTGTTCAACTTTTTGAAATTCAAGCCCAGGAAGGTATGGGAGGTGGGGGGTACTCGATGGAGCAGAATTTCCCCTGTTTGACCGAAACGGAACGCCAAGAGATTAAATCACAATTACATAAAAATATTAAATTGCTTGAACAGCATGGAAAAATAACTGTTCCACACTTTCAAGAGGCAGCTTTATTTGAATGGCCTATAGCTCAGCAGGGAATTTCTGATTTCGGCTATCACGGAATTTCAGGCTTTGTGGATCAGGATCCGGCATTTCCGAATCATCTGTTGGACTACAATTGTGGAAATCGGACATACGACCTTGCATCGGGATACAACCACAAAGGGATTGATTTTTTCACCTGGCCGTTTGGCTGGTACAAAATGGATTATGATGAGGTGGCGGTCATAGCAGCTGCCCCCGGGGTGATTATTCTAAAACAGGACGGTAATTTTGACCGGAATTGTGGATTTGTAGGGACATCCTGGAATGCCATCTATATTCGACATGTTGATGGCTCGGTTGCCTGGTACGGGCATATGAAAAATGGCTCTCTAACATCGAAAATTTTAGGTGATTCCGTATCTGTAGCTGAATTTTTAGGAGTGGTGGGGAGTTCCGGGAATTCCACCGGACTGCATCTTCACTTCGAAATCTACGATCAATCCGGTAATTTGATTGAACCCTTTGAAGGTCCCTGTAATGCACTCAATTCTATAACCTGGTGGAATCACCAGCGTCAATATTATGATTCGGCGATTAATAAATTGATGACACACTCAGCGCCTCCTGAGTTTCCCCCCTGTCCAACTCAGGAAATCATAAACGAGGAAAAACATTTTATGCCTGGAGATAGAGTATACACGGCTGCCTATTACCGGGATCAACTGGACACTCAGCTTAGTCACTATACAGTTTATCGGCCGGATAGTTTAGTACATCTGAGTTGGAATCATTATTCAAATGCAAACCACTATAGCGCATCCTATTGGTACTGGTTTTGGACACTTCCCTCGAATGCCCCAAATGGTATTTGGAGCTTTGACGTGGAATTTGAAGGTGAGATTTATTCGCATCAATTTTCAGTGGGAGAGGCAACCGCGATTCGGGGTGGTGATGTAATTCCCGGGGAATACAAATTGTATCAGAATTTTCCCAATCCCTTCAACCCGGTTACAGAGCTATCTTTTATGTTACCAAAAAGCACATGGGTAAACCTGAAAATATTTAACTCACTCGGACAGCAGATTAAAATTTTAGCAGATGCGAAAAAAGCTCCCGGCATTCATAGTATTACCTGGGACGGGAAAGATAAACATGGAATAGAAGTTCCGGGAGGGACTTATTTTTATCGTTTTGTTACGGCAGATTTCTCGGACACCAAACCGATGCTATTGATAAAATGAGATATAACAAATTGTCCTCACATCAGTTTTCATCCTCGAAAGGAGTAAGAACATACAATGGCAGCTAAGTTAAAATTATTCAATCTCTTCATCATACTACTTACTTTTCTTTCCTGCGAAAATTACTCAGAATTTTCACAATCTTTTGAACGTCGGGCTCAACAAATCCAAGCTGAACATGTTCCGGATTTAAGCCTGAATGTGTTTAGCACTTCCCTGCAGCGAGAGAATAATCAATGGATATTAACCGGCGAAACAACGCTGGAATTAGCACATGATGATATCATTTCGTTAACAGATTCTTTACTTGGTAAAGACAACTATCAGAACGAATTTATTTTGTTACCTCATCTCTCCCTGGGCGATAGTATCCATGCTATCGTGCGCGTCAGCGTAGCAAATTTAAGGGAGGAACCGAGACATTCTGCCCAATTAATCGATCAAAATATTATGGGCAATACCATACGGCTACTAAAAAACAAAGGTGGCTGGTATCTCATACAAACTGAATATGGATATGTTGGATGGATGCGGCGGGAATCCTTTTTTCGGACAAATGCGGCGGGGATTAAGAAATGGCAGGAATCTGATAAAGTGAGAGTTACTGAGTTGTATCCCATGATATTTTCCAAACCGGATGAACAATCTGAACCCGTTGCTGATGTTGTTCTAAACGCTTTATTGCTACGTCAATTGAAAAATGGAAAATGGTCAAGAGTTCGCATCCCTGATGGCAGAGAGGGGTATATCCAAAGCAAGTATGTATCTTTATATGATGAGAATAAAAAATCCGTTGAGAATATCCGTAAGGGTATCATTAGAACCGCCAGAAGTATGATGGGAATTCCCTATCTTTGGGGGGGTAACTCAAGTAAGGCCAACGACTGCTCCGGTTTTACGCAGACAGTATTTAAGGCCAATGGAGTTGAACTTCTGCGGGATGCCCGGCAGCAGGCACATGAGGGGAAAGAAATCACACCGGATGAAAATTTCTCAAGCCTGTTGCCGGGCGATCTACTTTTCTTTGGCCATGAAGACAGAATTACACATGTTGGGATAAGTATTGGTGGGCCTCAATTCATCCATCAAGGCGGAATGGTTCGAATCAATAGCCTTGATCCGGAAGCGGATAATTATAGCTCCTATAGAAGAAAATCACTTAAAATCATTAAGCGAGTATTATAATCAATTGGGCGATGGATTCATCAGGAGGCATGCATGAGATTAAGTAGAAAAGAGTTTTTATCCTTTTCAGGAAGATCCATATTGGGATTATCCCTTTTAAATCTGTTCAACTGGAAAGTATTTGGACGAGAAAAATTTGGCAAAAAATTATTGGGAGAAGCAATGATCGAAGTCAAGACCAAACGATTGGAATTAACCCATACCTGGACAATTTCGAGAAATTCAAGTGATTTTAAGGAGAATGTTTTTGTGAAAATAGAAAGAGATGGAATTACTGGTATTGGCGAGGCGGCGCCTAACGTTCGCTATGGTGAAAATCCGCAAATCACAACCCGGCGTATCCATGAAGCGGAAACAATCTTTAAGAATATGGATTTATTTCACTATGTTGATATAAAAAACGCGCTTGATAAGGCGATTCTTGATCAAAGTTGTGCAAAAGCCGCACTGGATATTGCTTTGATGGATTGGATAGGAAAGGCCTTTAACATGCCACTCTATAAATTGTGGGGATTGAACATAGGTCATTCCCCAAAAACTTCCTTTTCGATAGGAATTGATACACCGGAGGTCATCAAGCAGAAGGTTCTTGAAGCAGAGCAGTATCCACTGCTAAAAATCAAAGTGGGACGAGAGAACGATGAAGAGATTATTGCAGCGGTGCGAAGTGTAACCAATAAACCGATTCGCGTAGACGCCAATGAAGGGTGGAAAACGAAAGAAGAAGCGCTTGAAAAAATTACCTGGCTTAAAACCGAAGGTGTTGAGTTTATTGAACAACCCTTGCCTTCGGATATGATAGAAGAAACCGCCTGGCTGAGGGAACATGTTGATATGCCGATCGTAGCGGACGAAGCCGTGAAATCCGCTTCCGATATCCCAAAACTGGCTACCGCCTATGACGGTATCAACATTAAACTGATGAAATCGGGAGGCCTTCTTGAAGCATTGCGCATGATTCAGATGGCAAAAGCCCTTAATTTAAAAATTATGATGGGTTGTATGATTGAAAGTTCGGTAGCGATTACGGCGGCAGCCCATTTAGCCCCTTACATTGATTGGGCGGATTTGGATGGCAATTTGTTGATAAATAATGATCCCTTTAGTGGGGTGAAAGTGAAGGGGGGAAGTTTTGTTTACAATGATAAACCTGGTTTGGGGATTGAAGGAGAATTCTAATCTTTCACTCAATTAATTCTTTGTACATTCAACCCATCGCTAATCCCTAAAAGTGGATTAATGAAAAAACAGATAACCGATAAATATACCTGCTATAATTCCTGCTCCATCCGCAATTAATCCGGCGGTGACGGCGTAGCGGGTTTTCTTGATGTTAACCGAGCCGAAATAAACTGCCAGAATATAGAAAGTCGTTTCAGTGGCTCCTCTAAACACGCTGGATAACCTCCCCACAAATGAGTCCGGTCCGTGGAGTTTCATGATTTCGAGATTCATTCCTCTGGCAGCGCTCCCACTCAAGGGCTTCATGAATGCAGTGGGCAGCGCTTCCACAAATTCAGTGTTTACTCCAAAAATCGAAACAAATTTTTCGACCGCGCCGACGATAAAATCCAGTGCACCGGCTGCCCGGAAAACGCCAATAGCAACCAAAATCGCAATTAAATATGGAATGATTTTCACCGCAATGGTGAAACCGTCTTTGGCACCATCAATGAACGCTTCATAGATATTGACCCTTTTTACCATCGCAAGTAGAATAAAACCAATAATCACAGTGAAGATTATGAGGGTACTCGCAACATTTGAAATGGTGGCAATTTGCTCCTGTGGTATAATCGAAAAATATATGATGATGCCAATCATAAAAATTGTGATGCCACCCAGGTATGCTAATACAACCTTATCCAGGAGATTGATTTTTTGATAAATTGCTACGGCAATTAATCCTGCCAATGTGCTAAAAAAAGTGGCCAGCATTATTGGGATAAATACATCGGTTGGATTAGCGGCGCCAACGACTGAGCGGTCTATGAGTATCGTTAATGGAATGATAGTTAATCCCGAGGTATTCAAAACCAGAAACATGATTTGTGCATTTGAAGCAGTATCTTTATCCAGATTCAGATCCTGCATTTCTTTCATCGCTTTCAGACCAAGGGGAGTTGCTGCGTTGTCCAACCCTAAAAAATTGGCAGAAAAATTCATTATTATTGACCCGGTGGCCGGGTGTTCTCGCGGTATTTCTGGAAATAGCCGGGAAAAAAATGGGGCGATTATTTTGCTGAAATAGTGTATGATACCGCCTTCTTCACCAATTTTCATGATACCTAGCCAGAGAGCCATCACACCGGTCAGATAAATCGATAGCTCAAATCCGGTCTTCGACATGTCGAAAGTGGCATTAATAATTTCTGGAAAAACTTCGTAATCCTGAAAAAATATCAGCTTGACGAGTCCAACTACAAAAGCAATGAGAAAAAACGCTATCCATATAAAATTTAGAGCCATTTTCTACCTCATTCGTAATAAGCGAATATTCAAACCATATCTTCCGGCAATCTGATTGCCTTGAAAAAAGTGATTTACTAAGGTTCTGCTAATGCGTCCGCGATCAAAACAATCGGGTGTACGGCGACCTGACCGGTGCCTTCTAAAATCTGGTGACGGCATGAGGTTCCTGAGGCAGCAATTTTGGTTATTTCCGGTGTATTTCGTAGTGCCGGAAATAATCGATCTTCACCGCACTTCATGGAAATTTCGTAATGTTTTTGTTCATATCCAAATGAACCGGCCATTCCACAACAGCCGCTGTCAATTTCATCAACATGCGAATTGGGAATCAATTTAAGCATGCTTACTATCGGGTCTGTGCCAACCAGTGATTTTTGATAGCAATGACCGTGCAGAAGAATATGTTGTTTTTCTGATGGGACCTTCCACCGTAAATTGAGCTGATCATTTTTTGTACAATCCATAATAAACTCTTCAATAAAATAACTATTTTCAGAAACGGTTTTTGCATCATCGTTTCCAACCAGATCAATGTACTCGTCCCGAAACACTGACATACAACCCGGTTCCACACCTACAATTGGAATTCCCTGACGGACATAAGAAATAAGCAGTTGAATATTATAAAGTGCATTTTTCCGGGCATCCTTTAATAATCCTTTGGAGATCATCGGTCGTCCGCAACACTTACGTCCCTTCGGTAGAAGGACTTCGAATCCTGCATTTTCCAAAACTGATACTGCGGCAATACCTATTTCTGGTTCATTATAGGACAAAAATGTATCATCCCATAAAACAACCTTGTCTCTCTGATCATTTTTTGAAGGTGTATGCTGTTGAAACCATTTTTGAAAGGTGGTTTTTGCAAATTGAGGTAAGGATCGCCTTTTGTCAATTCCCAACCATTTTTGAAGTATGGATTTAAAGAGCCTGTTCTTAATAAACGAATTGCTGAGGCCGCTAAAAGGGCTGCCCAGCTTATTCAACGTTGCAATGTGAGCAAAAATTTTCGCAGAAAGCGGAATCCCGTTTCTTTCCTGAAAATTTGATAAAAATTCATACTTTAGTTTGGCCACATCAACCAGTGAAGGACATTCGCTTTTACAGGCTTTGCAGCCCAGGCAAAGGTCGAGGATGTCATATAGAGCAGGGTCGTCCAGCCCCTTTGAACCAAGCTCTCCGGTAATTGCAGCTCGAAGGGCATTTGCCCGTCCGCGCGTTGAGTATGCTTCATCACGGGTAGCCATAAATGAAGGACACATCACTCCATTGTTTAGCTTTCTACAGGAACCCTGCCCATTGCACATTTCCACCAATCCATTGAATCCACCATCGGATTCGAAACTAAAATAGGTATTCGTAATGGTTTGAGGTGTTTTGTAATCGGGATTAAACCGCAGCAAATCCGGATCCCAGGGTAGGGGGGTGTCGACAATCTTGCCGGGATTAAATATGTTTTGGGGATCAAATAAACCTTTTATTTCTTTAAAGGCCTGGTGAAGCTCGCTGCCATAAACTTTTTCATTATAATAGCTTCTTGCCAAACCTTCACCGTGTTCACCAGTGCTGGTTCCACCATAGCCAATTGCCGACTCGATAACCGCTTCCGAAATAGAATGTAGTTGTTGAACCCCCTGGCTTGTTTTAAGATTTATTATTGGATTAATGTGCAGACATCCGGCGGAAGCATGGGCATAAAATCCTGCTTCGGTTCCTGCTTCCCTGCAGATCTGCTCTACTTTCCGTACATAATCTGCAAGATGTTCAACAGGCACTGCTGCATCATCAATGAATGCGAGAGGTTTGGCATCCCCACGCTTACTCATCAGGAGACCCAGTCCTGCTTTTCGTAGCTGCCAAACATTGGCGATTTTGTCCGGATGGACTACCTGTACAACTGTACCATTATATCCATTCTTTTTCAATCGTGAAACCAGATTATTCGCTTCTTTCCTGATTGTATGAGTATCGTTGCCTGCAAATTCGACAACATGTACTCCTTCCGGATTTCCATCAATAAAATCCAGGCGATGGGCGTATTTTTTGTTCTGGCGAGTCAAATTAATAAAAAATTCATCCAGAAGTTCAATGGCACTAGGATTTGCTTCCAGTATTTTTGGCACCATTTCGAGTGATTCATAAAGACTATCAAAATGAAGCAAAACAAGATGAGTGTGTTTTGGCCGCGGTACAAGATTTACTTTTAGTGAAACAATTGTTGCCAGCGTTCCTTCACTGCCGACTATCAATGGAGTAAGATTAAATGGATGTCCGGCATCCTTATTGAACAGCATACGATTTAAATTATAGCCTGCGACGTTCCGCCAGGTTCCTGGATATCCTGTTTGAATTGATTTTTCATACTTACTTAAAAGTTTTGGTATTTCACGATAAAATTTACCTTCAAGCGAATCCTCTTTTTGCAGCCGGGTGATCTCTGCATCAATCCCTTGTTTAAAATTTGCTAATTTTCCATCGCTTAAGACCACGTTTAATTCAAGAACATGGTCGAGCATCATTTTATAGACAATAGAATGTGAACCGGTAGAATTATTAGCCGTCATTCCTCCCAAAGTTGCAGCGGCCCCGGAGGAAGGATCCGGTCCGATCATTAATCCATGCACCTGAGCGGCATTATTCAGTTGATCTAACAAAACCCCCGCCTCAACCTGAGCCCACTTTTCATCTGGATTGATTTCTACGATTTTGTTAAGTCGCGGAGTGACATCTACAATAACACCTGTACCAATTCCTTGTCCGGAAAGACTGGTTCCTCCTCCGCGGGGGATAATGGGGATGTTGTACCTGGAAGCCAGTTTGACTGTAGATATAATATCCTGTTCATCAGTCGGAATTACAACACCGGCGGGTTGAATTTGGTAGCTGGAGGCATCGGTGCTGTACAAATATCTGCTCATCCGATCAAACCGCGCCTCTCCGCGAAGCTCGTGTTTTAACTCGTGATGAAAACTCTCAATATCTTTTTTATCTAACAAGCTTTTTGTCATGATTATTTGAAAATTGGAACGTGTTGCTGTACAACTTATGGGCAATGCCTAATATTTGAGGAATATAACCATTAATAGCAATTTATTGCATCTACTATTTAAGAAAAATTTTGCCTTAGCTCTTTGCTTGTGATCATCTACAATGAATTTTTTCTGATTCGAGAACATAAAAAATTGTTTTTCCAATCAATTTTATTTCGTCGATTCACATTAAAATAAAAAATCTTGTTGTTCTGTGGGAAATAATTTATTTTAAAAATATTATTGGAAATAGAATCATCCCCCCGCATAAATTTCTTATTTTTTAGATGTCATTCACAAAAGGAGGTAACTATGAAAATATTTTACTGGTTTATTTTTGTAGTCTCGCTTTTATCATTTTCTACCGTAATTCAATCACAAATAGTGGCTGATGGCTGGGAAGTCTCAGCTCAGATCCCTGTTGGTGATTCACTATGGGGCGGCTGGGATGTAATCGTGGATTTGGATCTCGATAATGACGGACAGAAAGAATTTATCATCAGCCGTGACCCGAGTATATCGGGATTTTTATCGGATCGTGCCGCCGGTCAGTTGGTGGAATATTATGAAGTAGTCGGAGATAATCTATTTGAATTGCGCTGGTCATTTCAAGCTCCGATTCGAAACGATGCAGGAAATGTTTACACTTCTATCGCCGTTGGAGATCTTGATGGGGATAATCTGAAAGAGCTATGGTTTGGTACACCTCTTGACTTAGCCGACGATCCGCCCAGTCCCAAAGGATTATATGTCTTTGAGTTTGATGGCACTAACTTTCCAACCATGCCATCTGAACGTTGGAATTTTAAACGCCCGGACAACCATAGATTTACAAATTCAGGACTTGCCATTGGAGACGTGGATAACGATGGCGAGGAAGAAATCGTTATTCAATCCCGGGGTGATGATGGACCGCCGGGTGGTGGAGCAGGCAGAACAGTAATGGTTGTTAATTCAGGCGGGATTGATATTGGTATTGGATTGGGAGCCTTCAGTATCGAATTTGAAAACTCCTTAAACCATATTGGTGGTGTTGTATATGATCCGCGAATTGTGGATTTTGATAAGGATGGCAAAAACGAAATTTGGGTATTCACCTGGGATTTCTTCAGTCTGGCAATTTACGAAGCGCAGGCAGCAAATAGCTATGATTTGCAGGTGGATATGGATCAAATTTATAACCCGGAGGATTTTGGGCATCGGCGAGGCATGCGATTTTATGATGCGGATGGCGACGGAAATCTTGAATTTTATACAGCAGGTATACAGCCGGATAATGGACCAAGATCCGAGGTTTTCTATATTGGCAGCGCAAGTGATGTGGCAAATTTTGTACCTTCGGACGTTCTCATTCTGGGAGGAAAGGATGAACCTTGTGACGGCTCTGCAGTAGGGGACCTAGACGGCGATAACCTGATGGACTTTTTATATGTTGGCCGGGCACCTGGAATTGATGAAGGAACAAGAGTATATCGTATAGAATACAACGGCTCTGGCCCACTTTCTGATTCCACCAGTTATACCTGGAGTGTTTTCTACGAAAGCGATAATCAATTTGCTGACTTGCGAAACCTGGCTATCGATGACCTCGATGGTGACAGCAAAACCGAAGTGCTGATTACCCGGGCGAATGCGCTTGCTGCTGAAGATCCCTATTTAATTGTGCTGGAGAGCACCACCACGGCGATTGATGAAACGGAGCCGTCCATCATCAGCCAAAATTATGCCTTGTATCAAAATTATCCCAATCCTTTCAATGCTGTTACAAATATCGAATTTGAAACTAGAATTGCCGGAGAAGTACAAATTTCAGTATTCAATGTTGCCGGTGAAAAAGTAACAGATTTAATGAATCAATATTTAAATTCGGGAAAGTACAAGGTAGAATTTGATGGTAGCAATTTCACATCGGGTATTTATTTTTACACTTTGCAGATGAAAGGATTTCGTGCGACACGAATGATGTCCCTGGTGAAATAAATTTCGATTTGAACACAATGGGATTGAAAACCGGGCGTGACTTTTTTTGATCTTATTTCTTTTGCATGTGAAATCTTTGAAAACAAAAAGGGCTTTCCAAACGGAAAGCCCTTTTTATGGTTAAGCCAGTGAGATTTAGCACTATTTAAGCAGAGTCATCTTTTTCGATTGGACAAAATCACCAGCTTTTATGAAATAGATGTAGACTCCACTACCTACCTTAGTTCCGCCGTCATTTAATCCATTCCATCGAATTGTATGAGTTCCTGCCGGTTTCGATTCATTTACCAATGTTCTCACCTTTTGACCCAATGAATTATAGATAGTTATTGATACATCAACTCGCTGGGGCAGGTCGAACGCAATATTGGTTTCCGGATTGAATGGATTGGGGTAATTCTGATGCAGTGCAAAGGTGGTAGGAATGCCGTTGTTACCATCTTCAATTCCGGTGACTGCAGCACTTACCTCATCGGAAAAGTTGCCTTCATTGCCGTTAAAATCATAAGCGACCACTCTGTAATACCAGGTCGTACCGCCGGGATTTACATCGGTAAAAGTGAGCTCAGTGGTGGTTCCTACTTCACTTGCCGGATCCGTTGCATCAAATCCTTCCTGGTCGCCTCTGCGTACGGAGTAATAATTAATGTCCGGATCCTCAGTTTCATCCCAGGAAATGACTACATCTGACACCACTACAGTCGCGGCTACATTTCCGGGTGCTGTGGGTATCAAGTTATCTTCAGATGTGCCCGATTTTGGAAACGATTTCCAGTTGGTTAATGGATCAGATGTATGGGCAGAAACGACATAGGTAGCTTCCCATTCAGAACCATCTCCCAGAGTAGGTACTACAGCAGCATACATACCGGATTGTATAGCAACCACATCGGCAACTTGGACTGGTAAGCCGTTATCAAGTCTCCAGACAACATAATTTGAAATGACCGCCAAAGGATTGGTTGTAACCGAAGGATTCACCTTTACAGGAGTCAAAATACTATTGCCATGTTGAATTCTTGGGAAAACGGCATCTTCCGGGCCAAAAACTGCTACAGGAATAGTGCCTGTATTAGCAGATCCTGGTCCTGGGGGTACATCATCTGCTGATGCCTCCCACACTACCCAAACTTGACGGCCTTGGTCGTTGGGAACGTCTTCGACATCAGCAATGATTGGCTGGTTGGCCGGGATTCTATCGAGGATAGTAACCGGTAATACTGGAGGTCCACCCGACCCAAAGGGTCTTGTCGGACCGGCAAACACAATTTCATCTTCTGGATCGTTATCTAGATTAGCAACAGTTACTGCATCTATTTGAGTACCCTGAGGAGCAATGACATTTCTATTAGCCACTGAAGTCGTATATGAGGCTGGAGAAGTAATATCCCCTCCTTGATACTCTAAACGTGCTACTTGATTTTGATCTCCCACAGGCGAGTCGAAATCTCGGGTTCCAATAATATAATCTAAGTTGCCATCACCATCCACATCACCATAATCTGCGCCATTCAACCATCTGATCGATGAATAACCTGTAAAATCCGCAATTTTGGTGGTGGTTAAGGTATCACCGCTTTCTTGTAGAAGCCATACGCCTTTGCCATCGTCCCAATCTGCAACCAGAATTTCTTGAGTTAGATCTCCATCCAAGTCCACAACTGCTGCCGTCTTCCATGACCCACTGGGAACAAGACCTACTTGAGGTGTGCCAACAATAAATGAATCTCCTACAGCATCATAAGAGACCTTTGTTACATCACCGTTGCTTCTGATATAATAGATTTTTTCATCAATTACAGCAAGATCGTAATACGTATTGGCGCCAAGTCCTTCCCATTCAAGTGTCCATGTTTCGGTGGAATCGGCAGCGTCAGGCACGTCATCAACCGAATAAATCTGACCACGCTGAGCACCGGCGCGTAATGCGGTAACTATTTCATCTGTCCCATCATTATCAATGTCGGTTATAATCCAGCGAAATGGACGGATATTATCATTAGCAGTTTGGGTTATGGTCCACTGAGCGTTTGGACGCCAGGTACCGTCTCCATTATCGACACCCATGTTGTCGCTACCGTCACCGGGGGTTTCAAAAACAACAATTCTTTCCGGATTGGGTTGAAGACCGCCACCTGTATTGTTGACGGGTCCCCATACGATTTCTCCTTTACCGTCCTGATCAAGGTCAGCAGCGGCTAGGGCAGGCCAGGTGTTCTGAAAATTTAGCGGAAGTCTTGTCCACCAAACAAGTTCCCAATCACCATCTGAATTCTGCTCATATTTATAAATTCGAGGAACCAGATCTCCACCCGTGACATCTTTCCAATCATTATTTACGAAATATACCTCACTGTTTCCATCGTTGTCATAATCTACCCCAGCTACAATTTCTCCAAATCCTCCTACTTCAAGAGAGTCATTGGGGAGTAAAAGTGCCGATTGGTCAAATCGATCCTGCCCAAATAGCGAAAATGAAAGCAACAAACTGATCGAAATAATTGAAATTACCTTTACAGCTTTAATCATATATACCTCCTTTAGATTAGATTAATTATTTGACAATACTATTACAAAAAATTGGGATAAATTTTATTTTTCCGTTTACCTCCTTTCCGATCAAAATATTTACATATTTAATTAGTCTTAAGAAACTTCTGAAAAATATTATGATTTCAAAGCTTTGTCACTCTGAATTCAGTTCAGAGTCTGATAACCGGGAAGATTCCGAAATTAATTCGGAATGACACTCCCTCTCAAGTTACATTTTTCAGAAGCTTCTCTTAAGTAGTTTAATCAAAAAAACTAATTAGGTTTTACTGTAGTTTTTTGCAATGGATAAAGATATAATTTTTAGCATCTTATACTTGTCAATCCCTGAAGGTACATCCAATAAACCATCCATCCCAATCAACAAGTTGTCTCTCAAACTGAAAGGTATTAAAATTTTTTTAAAATATGAAGTCATGAAACGAAGATTAAATAAAATATAAATTGAGAATAAAAGAAGAAATATTAAAGTAAATTTAACATCTTTAGTAAATGAGTCGAAATCATTTGTGAATTCATTCAGCTTTGCTATATAATTTTTCCCTAACTGATCAATGTCTCCGGAAATCTGCTGAATTCTTAATTATATTATAAAAATTTCTCTCTATATATACAAGCATTAATATCGAATAGCAAAGGAAACAAATTTTACATCATTTAGGCGGCCATAATCTGCCCATCCGAAATCCAGTTTAAGATTGGTTCCCACGGCGTCATACTTGATACCAGCACCAAAGGTAAATCCTTCCTCGCTATTCTCTTTCAACCAGGATTTATAACCACCCCGTAGAAATACGGTATTCAATATGCCCAATTCGAGCCCTGAATTAACATATTCTGAGTTATCGTTAGGTTGAGTACCATCAACGGACAAAATAAGTCTGAAATTTTCTGTTTGCATGGCCTGCCATGCCAATCCAATCCTAAGATTAAGCGGGAGATCAAACTGCTCGGTCCGGTATTTTGCGGGCACATCGCTTACCCCTCCCTGGGGAGTGGTAGGCGGATCCTCGTTGAAAAATAAGTCTCTCCCGTCGAGGCGCATTTTTGTACCAAAATTGGTTATTGAGGCACCTAAAGTTAAACTATTTAACGGTGTTATGTAGAGAATACCCACATCAAACGCTGCACCATGAGACCGGGCGTTGAAGATTTTTTCTTGAACGTATTTCCCGGTAAATCCAATCGAAAATTTGTCGGTTAAGCTTCGCGCATACGTCAATCCTAGAGAAATAAAATTTCCTGACCATTTTTGTCCAGTTCCCTCGGGATTTGGAATGGTTCTTACATCCTGTTCGGGCGTGCTAAAGGAAATTACCTGGAATCCGATCGAACCAAACCCGGTCATATTCAGCGAAACCGCAGCAAAGTTATAATCCGTATCTGCCAGCCAGGCAGCATGATTAAAGATGGCTTCACCGTTTCCCACCACACGTGATAACCCTGCCGGATTCCAGTATACAGCGGTAATATCATTGGCGAGCGCTACATAGGAACCACCCATTCCAATCGGGCGGGCACCTGCTCCAATCTTGAGAAATTGACCTGCAGTAGTACCCACGCGATTCACAGATGATACATTCTGGGCACTTTGCGCGAAGATATCAGATCCAATCATGGTGAATATTATTACAAGGAAAAGTCCGATTCTAATTGATACGCTATTCATACCATCTCTCTTTTTAGTAGTATAAGTAATCTTTCATCTTCTTGGTTTCGGCTATTTTATGACCGCAAATCTGCCTATTTTTGTGCCGATGCCCGGCGCGTCTACATGGTATATATAGACACCGTATGCTATTTCCTGAGCTTCAAATGATAGTAAATCCCATGTTGCAAAATTGTCCGTATTATCCTTCTCAATGGTATCAACCAGTTCTCCCACTATCGTATAAATCCGAATTGTACATTTGGAGGGGAGATTTCTGAATTCGATACGTCTGTCATCGCGGTCACCGGATCTGATCCCGGCAATCTCGCCAGCGCCAAAAGCTACATATGGATTCGGGACAATAATAATATCTTCTAAGGCGTTTTTGGCTTCTTCATTATCAAAAGAAGATGCCTTGGTTTTAAATACGTATTTATCACCCAAATCAAAGGGTTTTTTTGAGAACAACAGAAAAACATCGCCTTGTCCAGGATAAACTGGAGGGTGATAAATCAGGAGGCTGTCTTCTCCGGTACTCGATTTCAGGGTATCGGCAGGGGGACTAAATTTGACCCGATAGGTAGTTTCGGTTGGTAAGGGTGCTCCTGGTTTTATTAAAATGATATCTTCTACCCAATCCCATCTGCCATTTCGATACCGGGGATTTGTTTCCTGAATAAAGAAGTCAATCCTTTCACTGGTTGCAGTATTAATGATGCGAAAATTGGTTTTTACATTTGTCAGTATAGAGGAATCAGCCGGACTTACCAAATCTCCTTCAGCAGTAGTATCGTAGTTGGTGAATCTAATTTCGAAATCTTCCGGATAAGGAGCAAAATTTGCAACTCCTGCAAGACCGATTTCAGTAAATTTGTCTTCAAAGTTGGTGTTGGTTTCAATTGCTTTAAATCCACTTCTACCTCCATCCGTGCTGAGCGAATCCAGCGATGTTGGGTCTTCCTTAACAAACACTTTTAATCCGTCGAAGACAGCATTGTCATCTTCATTGCTTTTGGATGTACTGGATGCAACAGGTTTTATTTTATAATTAGCCATAAACGATTCACCGAGCGGTAGGGCACCACCATAGGTTCCACGAATACGGCCGGTTCCCGCATCAACTTCATATCTGCTGGTATCTACCATTGCTCCGGATAGTTCTGATACAGATACTGAACCTTCTAAGAAAGGGATACCACCGGTTATGTTCACGAAGAGTGTATCGCGGGATGAAAAAGGCGTCATCCTGGATTCTAAATCCACCACAGAGTATCCAACTACCTCTGTCACAGAATCAATCTCAACTGGTTCAAAGATGACGTCGTATTCTTTGCCTTCTTTCACCTCAAAGGGATCCAAAAACTGGGCTCTAACGGTACCCGTTGCATTACCGGCTTCTCTGGTAGCTAAATTATCTTCGCTGTCGGCAAGTTTTGGTTCAACAAAACCCTGTGCAGTGCCGCCCGGAATAGCCATCGCTGTATTGACATCGAATGAAAACAACCGGGAAACGGCATCCCTTTGAATGGTTCTCTGAGATTCAGTTGGAGGTAATTCAGCATTAATATCGCCATGATCATAGGATGTGACTGCATAAAAATATGTTATCCCATTTTGCACATTGTTTGAATCAACAAAACTATGTACCAATCCGGTATTATTTCCTAAATCATATCGAACACCTCTTCCTTGATATTCTATCTCCGAGAGTCCCTGAAATTCATTAATCAAATCCCATTGAGCGGGGAGGTTATTGGCTAGTTTATGAGGAACTGAGAGAAACGGTATGCCCTTTGAATCAGTAATCGTTTGGGTGTCATTAAAACTATAATCCTGGCTGCGATACACCCGGTAACCCTCGAAATCAAATCCTTTCTGCAGACTATCCGGATTGGCCCGGGCTACAAAGGGATCAAAGGATTCTTCAGCCCCGGTATCCCAATATAGGGTCACTTTTCCATCACCCGGTACAGCAACCACCTTTGGCTTATTCGGAGCCTGCGCAAAGCGGTAATCGGACTCGAATACTTGTTGCGAAATTTCGGCATTGTTAAGTAAATCGTCAAAATCCACCCCCATAAGTAAAGCGATGGAAAACCGCTGGCTTTCTCCTGGTTTTAATGAAAAGGGACCGGATCCATAAATAAATACATTATCTGCTTCTTGTTCGATGGTCGGAGGCGAATCTTCAGGGCGTTGATTCGGGGTGGACATCAAGTCCCACATCAGTGGGTCGTTTTTTGGACGGTTATTACCACCAAATAGTATGGCGTTAAAGCTGGTTAAACCTAATTGATCCGATTCCGCTATGTCTAAAAATCCAAAGTTCGGTTCGCCTCCGTAAAACCGCATTCCTTCCTCTCTTGTTTCGGAAGTAGGCTCGCCAGGATCGAGTATGCTGTTAAAGTTTAAATCCAGGTAAAATAATTGATTTGGTTTTCCATCCCCTTCTCCGTAATCCCCGGTACCGTCAATGCCATCCACCCCAACGTCGTCAAACTCTTCAACCCAGTCACCATCCTCATCACCTGTCCATGCAAACCCCGGGGGGCGATATATTCCAAAGTCTGATCTAAATTCGAAGGTACCGGCATCATTTATTTGACTTTCATCAGTCAATAAATCATTATCATTGTCCTGCCCATCATTTGCAATTCCTGGGCTTTCAAGAAAGCGGTAGCCAAAGTACCCGGGGATTTTAAATCCATCCCCAATACCGTCACTGTCCCAGGCGTAGAGCATATTTCTGACATTTGGCCTGTCATCATAACTTGGATCAAATGCAGAAATAAATCCGGCGTTGTCATCTGAGAAATCGTTCGGACCGCCGACATGCGGGTCTCCAAACATACCAAGAAAAACTTTATCCAATTGTTTTTGTCCCACATTGGTAATGGTATAAACGAGAAAAATGAGGTCTTCCGCCAAGGGATTATTAAATTGAAAGATTCTGACTTCAAGCTCCAATCCCAATCCCGCAATGGTTGTATCATCAGGTGAAGGGCGATAGGCAAACTCCTGATTATCAAAATCATCCATCTTATAAAAAACTTCTTCATCGGGAGTTGTTGCGTCGTCTCCTAAAAATGCCGGCCACACATAACGGCCTAAAGTTTCATTATACCAGTTCTCCGGCCAGCTATCCGGTTTTCCATCCTGGTCGGAGTCCAGGTCCGAGAATGTGGCCACCTCGTTTGATGACGGATCTGAAAAACCTAGTTTTGGTTCCCAGCCCCACTTATTGGCAGTTCCCGGTTCAAAATCTCCGTCAGCAGACAATAAAAAACCATCGTCTACAATGTGGAGTGTATCGCCATTTTCTCCTATCACTTCTGCGGCAACAAGAGGACCAAATTCATACGCATAACCTAAACCGGTCGGTCCGTTGGGCCATACCAGGTCGGCATTGGATGCATCTGCATTCGGAGTGGAAATGGATCCCTGGTTTGTCATCAATATGCGGATTTGATTTCCATTAACGATAGTCTCTTTGCGCACATCATGTCGTGGATCTTCCTGAAGTGTTTTCTTGAACGAATAGAACTGTTTTTCTACAAAGTTCCATCTTTCCTGAGAAGGAAGAGCTTTGTAGTTGATCTCTTCCTGGGGCTCTTCTGCATTTAAATTTGGAAGAATAAAAATTTTCATTAAGATCAGTGAGAGGAATATCCACAGAATTTTAGTTGTCATGTTCTTGCCCATATTTTGTTATCGCAATTTGTTCTTATTTTTCATTATTATTTTTCTAAGGCAATATTTACATAATAGCCGATTTCGAAATTAAAAATTGAGTGTCAAACCCAATAAAATTCTTCTTGGTTCGCTTAACCAGTCTTCTCGTTGATAAAAATCATCCAGAAATTTCTCCGGGAAATAGTCATCCGGATTTCTTTGTATTTCTCTTCTTAAATTATTAAATAAAGTCGGATTGGTTGTCTGATTCAAATTAGTGAGTGAACTTCCTGTGTTCAGATGGATAAATCGCTCATTCATCGTATCAAAAAGATTAAACACCTGCAAGAATACCGAAAAACGGAGTAAATTGACCTTAAAGAATTTCTCCAGGCGCAAATCCACATTTGTGTTTAAGGGGCGGTTATCGCTATTCACCTCAAATTCAGTAGGTGCCAGTGATGATGGCAAACTTGGTGTATAGGGCGTCCCGGTCCAGATATAGCCAATAGCACTGGCAGTCCAATTGTTGGCTTTACTTAGAATTAGTGAAGTGTTTAACGTATGGCTTCTTGTGAAGTCCAGCGGAACCATTTTTTGCGGTGTTTGTCTTCCGGTTCTAGTGTCTACCGCCAAATCCAGAGGATCTGTAAAAGAGCCTTCTCCAACCTGAAAGGTATAATCCAGAGAAGCTGAAAATATCCCAGTGGCGGATCTTCTTTTAAGAAATGATAGAGTAAATCCCCTGACTTTGGCAAAGCTGACATTGGTATAAACGTTCAAATTTTTATCCACTGCTACTTCACCGGCAACAATTCGTTGATTCCCAATAAGATTTGTCACGTCTTTATAAAAAACCGTCACATCCAGCTTTATGTCCTCGGTAAACTGCTGCTGAAGGCCTAATTCGTACTGAATACTTCTTTCGGGTTCCAGATTGGCATTTCCAAAGGAAGGAACAGTGATAAAATTGAAATCTTCAAACCTGGGATTTCGATAAACACTGCGCAAGTTAGGATATTGATAAAAGATGCCGTAAGAAAAACGAATGATGCCGCGGTCGGTGATGGGAAAACTTAGGTGGAGCCGGGGCATGACGCGGTGTTTTGGATCCGAATCCTTTAAGAACTTAGGATTGCTAACCCCGCCCGTAGAATCCACTGTTCCGGCAAGATCCGGATTGTAGGGAGCCTGTGTGTCGTAGAATTCATATCTCAATCCGACATTAAAAATGAAACGGTTTGCTAATTCCATTTTATCAAGAACGTAACCAGAGGCTTGGATAGGCTTACGCAGATATGATTGATAACTTGTGAATGCCGGATTCAATTCCGGATAAGGAACAAAAAATCTAAACAGATCCCCCTCTTGTTCCCAGAGGAGGGTATAAGTCTCATAGTCCATTCGATGATAAGCAAAGTCTCCTCCAAACCGTACCTCATGGTTGGGTAAAACCTGGCTGACCGCATCAAACTTGACAATGATTGATTTGGCGTTTTCTTTGGTCCGGGACGGGTCAGTGGCTCCGGCAACATACGTATCTGTGGGAGGAATGATTTGGTCGGCAATTTCTTTTGTAATTGCAGGAACATTCCGCTGATCCAAGGGATTATCAAATACAGCAGTGAGAGCCTCATTAAAATTGACGCCAAATTTTAAAGTATAAAATGTCTTGCTACTCAGCGTGTGAGAAATGCCAATTGAGTGACTGGAATTGCTTGAGGTTGTTTTTGGGCGACCATCGGGTGTAAACCTGAACCGGCGAAACAGGCTTATATCTCCGCTTGTACGATTAAATCTGTCGCCATCATCATAGATAAGATCATATGAAAGCTTGAAATTATTGGTGACTTTCCAGGCCAGTTTAGCAGTAATATTTATGGCTTCTCTGGTAACCATTGGAACTATTTCCCTATCTCCACTGGCACCAACGGCCTCGGGATCGAACGTTGCTCTGACAGTTCCATTCGGCCCAGGAATAAATTTTAATCCAATTGGATCAATAGCAAAATTGCCCTGCTCACCTGATAAGAGTAAATCATCGGTTGTATAAACACGAATGCCATACAAATGACCTTGATCTCTCTGCCATACTCCAGAGGTAAAGAGGGTCACTTTTTTATTCAAAAACGGGATTGGGCCACCCAATGTCCATTCGGCGCGGGCATCGTTCACAGGATCAAATTCGTCGATATTGAAGAAGATATCTGTGTGGTTGCTTACATGATCGCCTGTCCATGCTCTGGCAGATCCATGCCATTCCGGGCCGCCATCCTTTGTCACATAATTGATGACACCACTCAAAGCATTTCCGTATTCCGCGCTGAAGGTGCCTGCGGAAACAGATACCTCTTCAATGGCATTTGTGGCCAATCCAACCCCCTGGGAATTACTGTACGGGTTGTTTATAGAAAATCCGTTTACCTGAAATGCAATTTCGTCTGATCTTCCACCGCGAATATGCAATGCACCGCTGTTATCCTGAACGATACCTGCTTGAAGCGCTATGACGTCATTGACGCTCACAACCGGAAGTTCGTCAATCACTTCTGATGTGACGGCCACCTGGGTATTGGTTAAATCTGCCCGAACGAGCGGGTTTCTTTCGCCATAGACTTCAACAGTGGTCCCTTCAATGACTGTTGGACTCATTTTTTGTTCAATCCTTGTTGTGAAGTCCACATTTACTCTTACGTCTTTCATCACAATGGTTTGATAACCGAGATAGCTGAATTCTAGATCGTAGAGTCCCGGTGGAACATTTAATATGACAAAAGCACCATCTGCATCGGTCGCGCCCCCCATAGTTGTTTCTACAAGTTGAATATTTACACCAGGTAACGGGTCGCTGGTTTCGGCATCCTGTATGACACCGGCGATTTTTCCGGTTGTACCGGCGAAGAAAAGATTTGTAAACACAAGGAGAATCAAGACTATATTTGATATAAATCTGATCATATCACCCACGCCTTTATTATGAACAGGTTGATTATGGAAATTAATGGCATATAATTTTATTATTGTAAGTAAAAAACGGAGTATTAAACCTTTAAGTATTACCCATCCGCAAAAGTAATTAAAAAGGCTTTGTGATTTCCTGCGTATGGTATTTCGAAATATAAAAAAAAATTTTAAGTATCAAATATTATATATTAAAAAATAAATTTTCAACAAAGGTATTACTTAGCAGAGTAAAAATATATGATTCAAAAATAATCATAAAGCGAGGACTTCATTATAGCAATAATTAATTAAAATTTTTCTGATTCTATCAATCTAGCAAAAATTAGGGGATGTGCTAGAATGAAACAACAACGACTTCTGCAAGTAATCATGCTTTTTAATGAAAGTCTAAAATTAAAAACTAATATATTTTCTTTTAAATTCAAATCAAGTTTTCATTTTTATAATCTTTTTCAAATATTTAGATTCTACTATTGTTTTTTCCGTGGCTTTCATTTAGAAATATCTGCGCTTTTAAGCTTTCTCAAGAAATCATCGCTGATAGTAAATAGAGTTAACTTTAAAAAAATAGAAACTAATTATTGAATCTTTTAACTTATTATAGTATAATTTTGAATGGAAATATTCCATGATAAATTTATTCCAACCTTCAAGTTTTAATTAGGAGCAGAGATTCTCTTCGAGGTCTGAAAATTTTGATTCATTTATAACTAACTTAATCATGTATACATAAGAGTAATGCAAAATGGTTAAGATGTCATTCCGAGCGAAGCAAAGGAATCCAGTAACTTCAATATTATTATATAGAGATTGCTTCGTCGGAAACTCTTCGCAATGACAATAAAATACAAATTTTGCAGAAGTCTAATCTATTTAAATAAAGGAGGATATTTTATGATTAAGAGGTACAATCTTAGAATTGGAGTTCTACTCTTATCAATGTTATTAATTTCGACGCTGCCTGCTCAACCACCAGCAAACGGAGAGAACGAATACCGTTTGGGAGCTGTAAATCCCAGATTTGCCGGATTAGATACCATTACCTCTGACGCGGGTCGTGGAGTATGGGTGGCACATGATCCGGATCTGGACAATGATGGAATGCCTGAAATTATTGTAACTGAATATACTAAAGGTGGCCGTGTGTTTGTTTACGAGGTTGTCGGGGATGATCAAATTGAATTTGTATGGGCTTCCAAGAAACTTAGTGAAACTTTAGGAGGTGGTGGTTCAACTCCTCGCTCAGTAACCACGGGTGATTTTGATAATAATGGCAGACAGGAAATCATTTTCCCAATTGGCTATTCTAACACCGATAGTTTTGAAGTGGCAAATCGTGGGCTGTACTTTTATGAGTGGACGGGTATTGACAATGATTATGGAACTGAACCGGTTTTCAAGATGGTTTACGATTCTATAGATATTAATTTTGGAACTGTTCTTGTCGGACGGATGGAAAACGGGATAAGGGTTCAGGATATCGATGGCGATGGCAGAAATGAATTGCTATTTCCGTCACGTGTTTTCAATTTTACTGTTGCCAATCTTTATATCATGCAGGTAACCTCCGGCACATTGGCTGGTGGTGATGCAGTTATTGAAAATGAATATGTCTATTCGGATATGGCTTTTGCGCTCCCACCATTAGATGGATTTGTTCCATACGGAACTGATATTGGAGACGTTGACGGTAACGGATTGGATGAGATAATTGTTGGTGGATGGGTAATCAACAGTACCGGTATTGGATTGGGTTTTATACAGATAGATGGACCGGATAGTTATACACCTGGAAGTATTATTCAGGTAACCGACCAGGCAACCTGCTGTGTAAAATACAAACCGCTATTCGCTGAAGTAAATGGAGCCCCTGTGATATATCTAAGTATTTCACCTCCCCAGAAAATATGGGTTGTAGAGGGGATCGTCTCCTTTCAGTTTGTAACAACTGCCAATCTTCATGAAATTGTAACGGATGTAGGATATTGGAGTGCCTGGGATATGGGTGATCAGGATCACCCGACTAACGATCCAGGAGATGGATTGGACCTTTACATTTATGGAGGCAGTGGTCGATTAATGGATGTGGAATTTGATGAAACGGGGAGTGTAATTGATCCCAATAGTTATAGTGTCTCCGAAATTTATGATCTTGCCGTTGTTTACGATAGTCTGGGTGGTTTATTCAACGATGTGTATACATTTCCTGGTATGGATCTTGACAATGATGGGTTGAGAGACATCGTTGCTTCCTATAAGGGTGCGCCTTTCGACTCCCTGGCAGGCCAGACACTGGACAACAATGGATTCCATATATTTTTCTTTGAATGGGGAGATTCAACTCAATCGATTAATTTGCCCGGAATAGTGGGTATCAGACACAAACCGCTCACCATAATAATGCCGGATGATTATGAATTGGAGCAAAACTATCCGAATCCTTTTAATCCCACGACAAATATTAAGTTTACCTTGCCAATCAATAAAAATGTAAGCTTAAGAGTCTACAATACACTTGGGCAGGAGGTTCGGACACTCATTAACAACCAGAACTTTGCTCCCGGCAGCCATTCCATACAATGGGATGGTAAGGACAACAACGGAAATAATGTTGCCAGCGGGGTCTATGTGTACACACTTTACTATGGCAATTTTTCTAAATCACTTAAAATGACGTTGGTTCGCTAATTTTCAAGATATAAAGATGCCGGATAAATACTCCAATTTATCCGGTATTTGGTTCAAAGAACAAAAAACGATTTTCAATTTTTCTGATCTAATATCCTGTTAAAAAAATCAATTGAGGAGATAAATTATGCGTCTAACTTTACTGTTGTTTGTTTGCATTACTGTTCTATTCTTGTTAAATGGTTTTTCTCAAACAAATGAATGGATGACGGAATATACAACATTTGACGATGCTCTTAACGGAACCGGAGATCAGACTTCCAGCGTAGCAGTAGTTGGTCCAAACCGTTTTGTTGCTTTGGTTACCATGACCCCTAATAGTCTATTAGAACTGTTTAATCCACCGGGAAACTATCTGGTAGGCTACTGGGATGCTGATTCCGGAAACGGAAGGGTTCCCTCTCCAATTAATGGGCAACAAACCATGCCTTTATACAATGTGGATGGTCAATTTACTTCCTGGGGAGTATTGGATGTTGTTCAACTAACCGGTGCATGGCAGATAGCCAGTGATGACAGTAACAGAGTTTATGTGGCTAACAATGATGGTAATCACAACATTTTGGTATTTCAAATTGACGAAACCGGAGTGACGACGACTGATTATCGTATGGAAACCGGTTCCGAAAATATATTTGCCATCGAAGTTGATAAAAATGGTTATGTCTATGTGGTGGATTATGAGGGAAATGCCAGCAAAACAGATGAAGTAAAAGTATATGCCCGTATCAATGCGCCGGGAACAACCTGGGGTGATTTTGGTGGCCATACCGATGCTCCGGTTACCACTATCGATCTTCCGGATGGCATCTATCAGGGAATCACTGTCAGTGATGATGGCACTTCCCTTTTTATTAGCGCCACATCAGAAAAGAGCATCTGGAAATATATAGGTGATCCGGTAGGCGGATACACTCTGGATAACAGTTTTCAGTTTACTCTTTCACCTTTTGATAGTTTAATTGGCGATCCGATCAACAAGCCCAGTGTTTTAGGTCTAGCTTATCTCAATGATCCTCCTCTGGTGTTTGCGGCAGTTGATACTTTCATAAATGGAACTTCCGCAGGCGAATACGATTACGCAAGAATATATGTCATCGATCCAATGACGGCCGCAAATCTTGACACCATTGATATTGCAGAATGGAATTTTGCCATTACCGGTGATTATAGTACCGGTTCTAATAATGGTCGTGCCGGAGGTTTTGGGTCAGTAGCGGATGTAGATATTGAAGCTTCTCAGCCGGCGGTTTATACTCAAACATATTACGGATGGGCGGTCGAGAAGTGGCTATTTGATGGGGATTTAGGCTCTCTTTTGCCCGTGCTTCCAGAAAAACTGCTAATAACAGAAATAGTTACGACACCAAATGCTGGTGAATTTATCGAGATTTATAATCCGAATTCTTATCCTGTTGATTTAAGTAATACTTATCTCACCGACGCTACTACTCATTCTGCCGGAGAATATTATTATAATATAGTAACGGGAAGCAATTATGGCGGCAATACTCTCCAGTCCGATTTCCATGCCCGGTTTCCGGCTGGTGCTACGATACAGCCGGGTGAATACCAAACAGTCGCCATGTCTGGAGATGCCGATTTTAACTCCCAATACAGTATGAATCCAACCTATGAGATCGATCAGGCAGAGTTTGTTTCCGGTACACCAGATGGTGTCCCGGATATGCGTGAAGCGGCATTGTATAGTATTTATGGACCTGATAGTTCATGGACGCCAAGAATAACGAACGGAGACGAGGTTATCATTCTATACTATTGGGACGGTTCCTCAGATTTGGTAGTGGATTTGGATTACTTGTTATATAATGAAAATTCTCCTGCTCCAAATGATGAAGCGACATCCAAAACCGGTGTCGTAATCGATGGACCGGATCCCGATGCGATTGGAACGGCATATTTGGCTGATACAGATTCAGCACTTCAGAAATCAGCTCCAAACCTTAATTCAACCGGAACGTCGATACAACGGATTGATTTTAATGAAGGTGCTCAAACCATGTCCGGTGGTAATGGTGTGACCGGTGCTGATGAAACCAGTGAAGATTTAAATAATACCTTTATTGCAACGTCACCTCCTACACCTAATAGTGGTCCCACTGTTGGTATCGAAGACTCTGAGGTTCTGCCAACAGCCTATGCGATATCTCAGAACTACCCAAATCCATTTAATCCGACGACAACAATTAGTTTTCAGATACCCGAAGCATCGAATGTGTCCATAATCATTTTTAATAATTTGGGCCAAAAGATTCGAACCTTGGTAAATGAAAATAAAAACCCGGGTAACTACAATGTGGTTTGGGATGGTCGTGACGAATCCGGATTTCAGGTATCCAGTGGAATTTATATCTACCGGATTCAGGCAGCAGATTTTAATCAGTCCCGGAAAATGCTATTAGTAAAATAATTTCTCCGGATTAAAATAAGTATTGCCCGGGGTGATTTTTAACCAATCACTTCGGGCTTTTTTATCGAAATTAGCTGGAAGGATACCGGTAAATGGAATACGATAAAAGAAGGAATTCATCATCATTTAGAGAAATTATCCATCTATTTCTCTTTTTTATACTGTTTCCAGTGGTTTTCTGGGCTCAACAAGATTCGATTAGTTATGATCCTTATATCGCTTCTTTAATGGTGCAGGTAGATGATTCAATGATAGATCAACATATTCAAAATTTAGCGCATGCGGATGGTCATTTTTCAAGAGTATCATATACTCCGGGAAATGAATGGTCTGCTTACTACATAAAGCACGCATTTGATAGCTTAGCGGGTTTGACCAGTGTTTTTTTCGATACGTTTTTCATATTTAATGCTCCTCCGCCCTACGATACCATCCCTCTTGTGAACGTTGTGGCAGTTCTGGAAGGTAACCAGAATCCATCCCAGGAATACATCATTGGAGGACACTTTGATGCAACAGCCAATCTGGATCCCAGTTACGACTGGGATATTGATTGGCCGACCGCCATTGCACCGGGTGCCGATGATAATGCGACCGGAGTTGCCTGTATTCTTGAGATTGCCAGAGTCTTAAGTGATAGTGCGAATGGATTCAATAATGATTATACCATTAAGTTTGTGGTGTTTGGTGCCGAAGAACGACATCCGGCATATAATAATTCAAATCATTGGGGAAGCCGCAGCTATGTTTTAGAAGCAATTTCAGGTGGAGATGACATAAAGGGAGCATATATATTGGATATGATTGGATTCAATGATACCGGAAACAACCATTATAATATAATATCTGATCCCTCATCCCGGCAAATGGGCCAAAGGATGTTGCAGGTAAATCAAACTTATCAAATTGAGTTGCACACCAATTCGGAGCCATTCCCGGAAGCATATTATTCTGACCACGACCAATTCTGGATATATGGCTACGAGGCCATTCTGGTAATAGAGAATGCTCCACCCTGGGAGAATAATCTCCCCTGGTATAACCTAAATCCATTTTATCATAAACAAACCGACACACCCGATAAAGTCAATATTCAGCAGGTGGGTAAAATAGCCCAAAATGCCTTAGGTGTTTTGGCACATCTGACAGGCAATATCACCTCAATTGAGGAGAAAAGTGTATTAAAGAATTTTCCTCAAACCTTTTCGCTGCACCAGAACTATCCTAATCCCTTTAACCCTTCCACCACTATAGAGTTTGATCTTTTTCAGAAAGGTAAGGTTGAACTGGAAATCTATAATTTTCTGGGAGAAAAAGTTGCCATATTGGTTAACAAAGAAATAGCTCCCGGTAGTTATAGAATAAATTTTAATGCAACTGGTCTCTCCTCCGGGGTATATTTTTATACTTTAAAAGCCGATGACCATAAAGCTGTTAAAAAGATGACGCTTTTGAAATAAGAGCTATGATTATCAGCATTAATTCTGCTTTTGACATTGCCTTAAAACTCCATCATTGCCAAAATTTATGTATTCTCGGAAAAGATGCTTAGTAATCCGGGGAATTGTTATTATATTTATTTTTAAGCTTGTACAAAATTAACTGACATTATTCTCCTTTCTTAAAACCTTTTAGAAGACTTCTTCAGACGACTAAGAAGACTCGAAGAATACGATAGTTGTGTCTTGTCTTAAAACATAAAAATGTTCAGATATAACATCGCTTTTACAATTTTCATTAATCCATAGGAGGAAGTGTTTATGAAATTGTGTTTCAAGTTCATGGTAATGCTTGCCGTTTTTATTTTTGGATTCACTGTCCATGAAAATATCTGGGCAAATGTACTTGCAGGGCAGTTAAAAATTACCAATCCGGACACTAGCGAGTTTGACGGTGATTTTACCGATGGCAGTGGGGCATTGTTATTGTTTTATCTGAATGATACTGCCAGTGCGGTAACGGTTGATATCATTAATGCTCAAACAAGCATTTCAGTTTTTCAAATTGACGCAGGTTCTATGAGCAGAGGTTTAAATGGGGTTGAATGGGATGGCACCGGTGTTCAGGGCGGCGGAGAATTTGTTTTCAGCGTTACCGCAGAACAGCCCAATGCATCGACAACCGAATGGACGGTTTTTTACGATTCCGGAGATATCGATATTTTTACACGTGGTGTGGCAATTGTGAAAGATCAGAGTGATCCGAACTTCGGTTTGATTTTTACTGCCAATGATGGAGGTCCGCTCGGCACTGGAATTAACATATACAACTCCGATGGCTCAAAGCATGATCCTTTTCTAGTTGCGGCTGATGTAGGCGACGGAGGAACGATTACCTATGGCCCGGATGCCCCATTATTTGCCATTCTGGACTGGCAGGGCAGGGTATGGGTAACGCTCAAGGATGCAGGACAAATCATGCGCATCAACCGCGATTATTCAGCACAGGTGGTTATCGATGGCCTTACTTTTCCCAAGGGCCTTTATGTGGAAGGAGAAGGGGAGGACTTTACAGTTTATGTTGCAGCAGACCGACAGATTCTTCGAGCGAATGTGGGAACGGATGACACATTCCCTGTGGGTTCAATGGAACTGATTGCTGATTTTTCGACGTTTTACCCCCATCAAATAATTCTCGATGACGACGGTGCCCTTTACACCAGTCTCAGAACAAGCAACGATTTAGGCTCTGATGGGAAAGGTATTCGAAAGTATAATATTTCTGGGTCATTGCCGGTCACTGATAATGATGCCATTTGGTTTTTGCATGAGGATCGGACATTTATTGCCAATGATTTGCTTCTTGATCACGGAAGCGATCCGAATTCCGCTTTAGATGACTTGCTTTATTATGTGATCCGTGCGGATGCCAATAATGATCAGGATGGCATATGGCGGGTGAGTGACATCCACTCATTTTTCCCCGATACGGTTAGGATTGTAACGGAAGATAAACTTTATGGTAGTGATGAAAATGTTAACACCCGCGCCACAATAGATTTCGATGCTGCTGGAAATATCGTGCTGACGGAAAATGCTAATGAGCATATTTTCTTTTGCTCTCCGCCGGGGCAGGGTGTTACTAATAGCTTCACCACCACCAGTCCGGATACTTTTACGGCAGCACCAACAACCGGAATTGATCCTTCCGCTGCTTCATTAGCAAATTCTTATCGGCTCGATGCCAACTATCCCAATCCGTTTAATCCCAGTACGACAATAAAATATCATCTGGCAAAATCAGGATATACAACCCTAAAGATTTTTAATACATTGGGAAAAGAAGTGAGAACTTTGCTGGAGAAACAACAAACTTCCGGAGAATATTCAATAGCATGGGATGGAAAAGATAACCGGGGCAGCGCGGTGGCGAGCGGTATTTACATTCTGGAACTTAGATCCGGTCAGTATCAACAATCCCGGCGGATGACTTTGTTGAAGTAAGTTTTTTATTCAGAAAATTTTCTTTTCATCAGGAATCTCCTCATGTCTTGGGGAGATTCTTTTTTTAAAATTAGTTTTTAACTTTGCTTAGACAAGTTTTTTACTTCTCAGATAAAGTGATTTCTGGTAAGTTCCAGGAATCTTTGAGAAATGCGAATAGGGGCTCTGTCAGTTGCACAAGCACCGGATTTTTATCGTTGTCCAGCCAAAATGCAATTTTCCGCATTTGTGCCTCTGACATAGAGGTACATCCCCTGGTTGGCTTGGTGGGAACTCCCCAAATGTGCAGAAAGATACAAGAGCCACGACCGCTCTCCGGTTATTGGGTGTTATAATTAATGATTACGCCTAATTTATATTCCGGATCAATTCGATGCATTTTTTCAGAGGAATCCCAGTCGAGATTATCTATAGTATCTCTCTGAACTATGTTATTGTAGTATTTGGAATTTTGGTCATCGATGCATTCGGTTAATTCGGTGACGCGAAGATAAGGTATTTTCAATTCCGTCATTTCGGATTCATTGGCAAATCCAAAACAGGCTCCTAATGGAAATACACCGGCCGGACTTTTGTTGTCACCTTCGATCTTTTTTGGGAAATTTGGAAACGCATATGATTTATTGAATGAACTCCAGGCTAAGCCTTTCCGGCCAACAACAACCTGAATTTTGTTCATGATTATTTTCCATTTTTGGTCTTTCGCCTCACGCTTGAATACGTATAAACTGCCTGTTTGAGCCGATTCATCTGCCGTGATAACCAGCAGCATTTGTCTGGAGTTTTCTATTAATTGCGAATTTTCTTTTCCAAAGGTGAGAGTGGAGAGCAGGAAAAAAAATAAGAGTACCTGCAAAAGAGTAATGCTAAATTTTGTGGAGGACAAAAATTATACCTCTGTTTTTGTCTGTTAATCGCTGCCTAACAACATAACGCCAAAATTCATAAGAAGGAAACGGTAAATTCTATTTCAACAGAATCATTTTCCGTGAAGCCGCAAACTCTGATGTTGTGAGGTGGTAGTAGTAAACACCGCTTGCAACTGGCATTCCCTCATTATTTCTTCCGTCCCAGATGACTTCATGGGAACCAGCAGGCTGATTTTCATCAACCAATGTTTTTAGTTTCTGACCGAGGGAGTTGAATATTTCCAACTTAACTCTCGAATTATTCTGGTTCGAAGGAAGCGCATAGTTAATTTTTGTTGCCGGATTGAACGGATTGGGATAATTCTGGAAAAGCTCAAATTTTTCTGCCAATTTGGGCGCGTTGTCTTCAATTCCAGTGGGCATCCCGAAATAAGTCAACACTTTTCCCATCATCGCCGCTCGATGCTGTGGAGTTATAATTGTCTCAAACGGAAAACCCAGATAGACAAGCTGGGCGGTTGCTGTACTCGCCCCGTACGTCCCGGTATATGAAATACCGGCAATTCGGAGATTCGAGTATATTAATGCACTTTCGCTGCCCCCGAATGTCTGCAAATAATCTGGATAATCTTCGATGTACAGATTTGGTCCGTTCATGGTGCCATAGGTAAAGGTGAGCCCGTCGAATATTGTCCCGGGAACTCCAATAATCTGATTTGAGCCTGAAAGATCGCCGGCATAAATTGCCCTAAATAGATTATTGTATCGCGCTAATTCTGTTGCGGTGGTTGCAGCAAAATCGTAACCTAATTCCGATCCGGTGATAAACAATTTCCCTCCGCCCTCCAGGTAGGTCAGCAGCCGCTGTTGGTCTGCCGCTGCAATTGACTCGTCGTCCCGGCTGTCGTCCCCACAAAAGTAGATAACCACATCATAATCTGTTAAATCGATATCGCCATTTTGTACAGCAGTTTCGGTGCAGGAGTCAAATCCGCAATCGTGTGAGTTCAGCGCTTCTCCATGACTGGCCACGAAGGGATGATAGGGCAGAGTCCAGCTTGCCCGCCGGTCAAAATTATCCACAATCAAAATATCGTCTGGAGAGCTAATCCCGACACCGTAGGCGTCACTTGGCCGACTCAGAAACGGTTCTTCATTTCCTGTTTCATCTATAAAAGTGTTTGTATCCACCGCAACTACTCGAAAATATTGGGTAGTGCTGGTACCATTGTAGGTGAACGTAAAGGAATGGGTACCTCTGTCGAGAGTTGTTTCATCGACAATAGGTTGATTCCACAACAGTCCGTCGTCGCTCGCATACAAACGATACCCAGCGATATCACCTTCCAGGGACGGATACCAGGCTATCTCGATATCATTGTTATTCGGATCTGTTCTTTTTACCCATTTTAACGTGGGCGAGGCAGGGGGATCGAGTTTATCGACCTTTTCCAGGCGAAACGCATCCAGAACGAGATGTGTTTCGATATCGTTCAACCCGCTTAATTCAATATATCCGTTCGAGGAGCTGTCTTTTACAAAATGAACTGGTGTGGGACTGAGCTTTGCCCATTTTTGATAATAGACGCCATTGTATTCGGCAAAATGCGGATGAGTATGTCCGTACTCATTGACAAAACGATACCGTGCACTTTCGCCTAAAAAATTATCATTGGAAGCCAGAGAGATGTTATAATCCCCGCTTTCGGGGACAGATGGATAAATTCTGGCGACATGACTTCCATCGTTGTCGATCGTCAGCAGTCTCTGTCCGCTGGTTAGTCCTGGCAAATTAACGTCATCATTATCAGACTGCCAGTTTCCGCTGGTTTGAATTTCCCCATTTCGCATATTTGCCGCACTGACAACTTCCAGATACAACGACTCGATAACAATTTGAAACTGGTAGGAATACTGCATCAGGTTTGGCGGATTGGAAAGGTCTGCAGCCCGAACATCTACAATTACATTTTGAGAATAAGGAAAGGGAATCAATGGTTGATAAGAAATTGTGTATTCGTTTGGCGATCCGCCTATGACCGGGGCAATTGTATCTCCGTTTACACGAACGATAATTGAATTCTGATCAACTCCCTCATTCTCATCACGAATCGAAAATTGAATATGCGTGTTTGGAGAGACTTGTGTGGTAAATGGTTGAGGAAAGGGATCAACAGCATAAGGAGCACCAAATCCAAGCATATAACGAATACCATTGCGCAGTTCGGGTAATTCGATGTAGAGATTATCTCCCGGGCATGCAGTAGCGGAATAATTCCGGTGACCAAAAAGTGAATCCGGGTTGATTCCGTAATGAAAACTGAGCCAGCTCCAGATATTTACCAGATTAGCCAGCGCCGTCTGTGTGGGAAATTCACCGGGGAGATGAAGGTTTCCCATATAGGATATACCCACATTGCCGGTATTTGCCCCTCCGGCATGGGTTCCACGGTATTGATGCGGAACGCCTTCGTAGATTCTTCCGGAATCATCTATGCAGAAATGATATCCAATGTCCTGCCAGCCGCGACCGTTCTGATGGAAATCCTGTATAAATTGCATCTCTGCAATTCCCTGTTGTAATGTTGAAACCCTCACGCCGGCAGTGTGGTGCTGGGTTAACCGGTAAGGATTGTGAGGAATATAATTGCCAATCGGGGGGTTAGCGCCCCATTGCTGGCGAGTAACGATGGAGGGCAAAGGGATGGTATCGAGAACTGTAAATCTTGTTTTCCCAGGCATCTGTCCTTGTTTCTCCGGTTCCGGGGTCTCTTGCTTTTTGTTGATCGCTTCCACAGCAAAAATTTGAATTTGAATCGGGGCTTCAACGCCATTATCCAAAAATCGATATTTAATTTGATCGGTTGATGATGCAACCAAATCAAAACGGGCCCAAAACCGTCCGTTTGGGAATATTTTCAAATGGGCATTCTCCCATTCACTCCATTCTTCATTCTGCTTCATATAACTTATTTGAAGAATAATATTTGTGTCAGAGAGGGTTCCGTTAAATAGAATATGGTTAAAGGGGGAATCGCTTTTCTGGCTTGCAGGGGATAGGAAAATAACGGAATCTGAGATAGACCCAAGCTGATTTTCGTCAATGGCGATATTCAAATCGTAGCGGTTATCAAACTTCAATAGCTGCCCCTGTTCCTGTGCAAAAAGGTTTGAAAATAGAAAAAATATCATGACCAAAATCCCGATGGGACGCCAGAAAAAGACCATTATAAAATCCTCTTATTTATTGGTTTTCAATTTCGATAAATCCGGTTGGTATTCTCTTTCCCGTTTTAACTCGTAATCGTAAATTGCCCGGCCCAGGTTGGCCATAAATGGAATGCCGATATCATCATATTCGTATGTATCATCGTTGTAAATTTGATTTTCATTCACCTGAATGACTGCGGTTAACAGGAACTCAATTTTCTTCTCCAGATCAGTGATGTAGGCATTATCCAGTGCATAACCGTAAGCGCGACCGGTTTTGTTGAATATTCGGATATTACCGGGAATATTCTTTTTTGAGTCTCCAAACATAAATAATTTGACATGACTATCACAGAACTTTGTTGTGTCATGGTATAATGTAAACTCACTCTGTCTGGGGTACATGGACATATAATTATAGAGAAACTCATAATCGTCTTGAGTCAGGTTGAATCGCTGCTCTGCCGAAACCGCCTCCGGGAAAAATATTGCTTTGATAAAATTCTGTAAATTTTCGATAGAAATGTAATTGGAGTAACTGAAGTCCATGGGTTCGTTTATCAAAGAATCGTTTTTGTAGTATCCGCGTCCCTGCCGGACATCCTGCATGTTGATTATGTATTGATTGGGATTGACAGTCAATAGCTGCTGATATAAAATCTTTTCTCCATCGTAAAAAGTAAACGGATTGGTGGCGCGATTTTCTTCCGGAGTCATGCCTGTTTCAAGCCGGCGAATAATTTTGGTATTGGTATATCCCTTTTTGTTCAGAGTCTCGGTAATATATTGTTGGCCCAGAAACTCATATAAGCGGTTAAATGCATCGTTATCACTCACCAGAAATATTTTTTTGATGTAGTTTGCAATGGAGGGCAGGTTATTTTCGGAAGTAGAATCGTACTGCACAGATGTCTGAACACTGAATGCGCTGTCGATTCTCAGACTTGTGTATTTGTTCAAACCGGCAATATTTATATTATTCAGTTTCTCCAGTGCCAATAATGCTGCCGGTAATTTTACAGTGCTCGCAGGATAAAAGTAATGAATTGTATCGAGGTTAAATGGATGAGACGTAAAACGGGGGCGATCAAATGAATCCCGGTCAATTTGGGTATATAGAATTTGCAATCTGTGTTTGTCAGCATTCTCAAGGACGCCTTCAAAAAGTTCCGGATTGGATCGGAGAATTTGTTTCAGCACATTATCGGCTTCATTCACATTTTTGCATTGACAAACCATTAATGAAGAAACTAAGATCAAAATTAAAACAAAATTTTTCATGCACTTTATGGTAAGCAAAGTTGTTAGCTTTACATCTGGTTTAATGACCAGCATGAGCTGACTAAAGGCATGGCGCACGAAACCTTTTGAAAAAAGAAAGCCTTGAAATTGGTACTAACATTTTCAAAACTCCGGAGCACTTGAGTTCAGCTTAATGCAATGGTTAGCCTAATTAATACTAAAACTCAGGAGGGTTCCTTGAGCTTTCGTCCATAAAATCCCTAATAAATTCTATAGTCTGATTTGTAATTTCAAAATAATCATTAAATTTAATAGTCATAAGATAATTAAGCGGATTTTCATTATACCTTTCATTTTCAGTATTCATAAAAGACTTACTCACTACGCTTGCTAATACTCCGACAAATCTTTTGCGGGAATTATCTTCATTTAATAGAGAAATGTTGGGTACGCTTATTCGAAATTGTAAATTTAGTTCTTGATAGATACTATTAATCTTCGATTCTAAATATTGACTTCTTTGTTCTAAAGTAATTTTTATATCATCATATGGAATAGACCAATCATCTATAAAAACAGAAAAATTTGTGTCTATTTGATTGCTTTCAGTGTAGTTTCTAATGGAATTAAATACACATTCATCTAAAACATGTGAATGTAAAATATGGGCCAATGGTCTTTCGCGAACATTTCTATGACGTGTACGCAGTAAGTTTCCATACTCTTCATATAAAGTCACAACTTGTTGAAACTCAGCATTTGTTAAATTAACACTTGCAATTACTATTTGGACAGGTAATTGCATTAGATTATTTGTTATATTTTCAACTCTTGTATTACTTATTTGTCTGTTCTTAAGAGGATTGGCGTTATATAAACCAAACAAATCACCACATTGCCTAAATATTTCGCTTTCATGAGTCAAATTATATGTTATCGCAACTCCTATGAAAGAGTCGGTTTCCTTATCTATTCTAAATGTAGGAGTACCTTGTTCATCAAACAGAATTATTGCTTGATTGTGGATATCTGAATTCATATTACTCTTATTTACCAAATTAACTAATAAGTCTAACTATGTACTATCCTGCCTATAATATTATGTTTTGTTATATGCGTTAATTCAACTCATATTGCAGTAGGCAGTCAACCCGGATGTCTTAAATATTATTACCATCGGTATGGCTCTTTGCAGGTTGCATAAAGCTTTTGAAAAACAATTCAAAAAATTACATCCTTTTAAACAAAAGCGGTTGAATCCAGGCAACTTTTCCGTTTGAATCGCTAATCTTTGCCCGCACATATTTTTGACTTCTCTGTATATTGTAAATCGCCGGATTAGTGGCCGTTTCTTCCAACAACTTACCACCTTCTCCAATAAACTCCGTCCGGTATCGGGTCTGGTGCCGGGGATTGGCTTCATCAATGGTAATGGTAATAACATCGTTCGCAACAGAATAATCCGCTAATACCACTCCGGTTGAGGCATAAAACTCACCCTTTTGTAGCGCTATTACAATATTATCAACTGTCAAACTTTCCGCCCGAACCATCACCCACCCCTGACCCGGCAGGGCGGCATTCTTATCCCACGGACGTTTAAAGTGGTGGGCATCATCCACGGCGATTCCGTAAACCAGTTTCCCGCTGGAGAGGAGAATGTCCCACATCTCTTCCAGCCCAGGACTCTCGCCACCCCCTTGATTATTGACAAAAGGATGTCCGTTAAAGATCTCAAAAAGTTTGTAATTATTTACCTGCAGCAGATCGTTGGTCGTGATAGCCCAGTGATAATTAGGGTGATTGATATGCGGTACACCGGATTCTTCGTGGACGGCATCCACATTTCTCTGCAGTGTTTCAACAACATTGCTTCCGCCCTGTGGTTCAACCACATGCTCGATATCTAGTCCATTGACGTGAATCGGTTTATCTCCGAAATTGTCGGTAATCTCTTCGCCTTTGATCACCAGAAACTTGTCTTCAACGCCATACAAGGCGTTGAGACCCTCCACATTAGTGAGGTAATTATGGTCAGTTAGTACCAGAAAATTGTAGCCATTCTCGCGGTACCAGCGCACTACCTCGTCAGGTGTGCTATCCCCGTCACTATTCAGTGTGTGAGTGTGCGTGTTACCTTTATACCACTTTAGGGAAGGAGCTTCCGTTGAATTTGATTGCTGAGCCTGGGTCACCTGATTAAGTGTGAAAACAAAAATGAAAAACAGCAAACCCACGGCATGATGGATTATTTTTTTGCTCAACATCAAATTGTTTCCCTCTCTTTGATCGAATTTGATGGCTCAGGCAAAACTTATTTGATGAGGGTCATCTTCTTAATTTTTACCTTATCCCCCACCTGAAACCGGTAAATGTACACACCGCTGGAGACCTGTCTGCCAAAATTATCCCGCCCATTCCAGACAACTTCGTATTCACCGGCAGTTTGTGCTTCATCAACAAGGGTAATAATTTCTTTGCCCAGAAGATCATAAATTGTCAGGTTTGCGTGAACAGAAGCATTATTTGTCAAGTTATAGACAATGGTCGTGTTAGGATTGAAAGGATTGGGAAAATTCTGCTGTAAGTGAAAACCATCGGTTAATGTTTGTTTGTCAACAATGGGTGGTAAACTGGTTGTGATGTCAAAAAACTCCAGAACTTTTGACATGATACTATCGCGGATACTGGCCGGATAAATGGTTTCAAAGGGAATGCCGAGATAAATAATTTTACCGGGAGAAGAACTCAAACCGAATGTTCCCTGGTACTGGATTCCGGCACCACCATAACTGGAAGCAGGGAAGCCATCATAAGTCATATTCTGCACCGAACCGTCGATGGGCTCTATTCCGTCTGGATAATCCACATTAAAGGTTCCGTGAGTGCCATCATCGAAGGATATGTTTAGCAAACCAGAGAAGATGCCATTTGCAGTTCCCGAAACAGCATATATGGGCACCTGATCCCGAATATATTCAGCCTTAAAATAATTGCGATAGAATTGCTGATCAGAACTGTTGCCCTGTTCTACCAGATCATATCCGATTTCGGAACCGGAAATAAATAATTTACCGCTACCTTCCAGATAAGCGCTGATCAAAATTTGTTCGGTGCTGCTAAAACTCTGATCGGCACTTCCTTCCTCGCCGGAAATCCACAAAACCGCCTCATAGTCAAGCATAGAAATATCACCCTCTTCAACCGCCTCGTTGGAACAGGAATCAAATTCATAGCCAGCATTTGCAACCGAAGGTGCAAAGCGTTTAATATAATCAAAGGTGTTCACCGTTCCGGTTGCACGATCGAATCCGTTTACAATTAGCAGATCTGCTGTATTAAGAGAGGGGCTCACTGCCAAAACCTCGGTCAAGCCGCTTTCACCATTCCCATTGGTTGCAGTAAGCCTGAAATAAAGAGGCGTATTGGGAGATAGATTGTTTAAAACGATGGATGAGTTTGGATAACTGGTCCCTGCATCAAACGTCACTCCATCTGTACTTGTGTAGAGACGATAACCCGTCGCCCCGGTCGCCGGGTCCACCGCAACCTCCACATCATTGTCACCTTTATTTATTACTCTGAACCGCATCGGTTTCAGAGGTGGGGCGGTCGAACCAAAGGCGTTCGCCAGCGCTTCCTGTAACTCTGATCGTTGTCCATCGTAGCTTAATGCCCAAATGGCAACTCCTTTTAAATCCTCATTATTAACCAGATCGAATTTTAAAGACATGCTTAAACTGTCATCGTACCATCCCTGATTCCATTGCCCGTCATTATATTTATACCATGGGGTTTGAGAATTCTGATCCCAGAGTCGTCCATATTGCATGGCGTTTGGATAGGCAGTACTATAAAACAGAGTGGTGGCATCACCTAATGTTTGAGAATTTAAATTTTCATCTGCGGTCACCCATTCAAAGCCGAAGAAGGGAACGCTTAAAATGAGTTTGCCGGAGTTTTGAAGCGTTTTGGTAAGATAGTCATTCACTGTCCAGGTAACATTATAAGTTCCCCAAACACTTCCGCTTGTTAAGGGCGCAGTGGGACCCGCAGTAGGAGAGGTACGCCAGTGAAAATCATATCCCTGCATGATGAGTCCATCTGTCACTTGTGCAAGAGCCATATAGTCGAATACGCTGTTCCAATCGACCGCGGGGGTAAAGATGGTTACATACGAGCCGGGTATAGTAGTATGAAATGTATTTGCCAGATCGGTCATGAAGGTGGTTAAATTTTGTCTCTGGCCGGAGGGCACTCCCTCAAAATCGATGCTCACGCCATCGGCACCGGCATTCTGAACGGTATTTAATAAATTGTTTACCAGATTTGTCCGGTATGAGGAGTTGCTGAGCAGCGTGGCCAGGTCCGATGAATTGAACAAAATAACCGTTAAAACAACCCTGACTCCTTGTGAATGGGCCAGATTTATTAAACTCGTTGCCGGCCAATCATATGAATTCACGATGTTCCCGAGTGCATTGATTTCCACTCCAAAATAGGCAATAGTCGTCAGCAAGTCATAATTTAAGCTTTGATGGCTTTGATAAGTCCAGTACGGTAGATATCCAAATACTTCCCTTGATGGCGGTGCTGATTTTTCCACCAAAGGCATTGGCTGACCATCGAATTCAGACTCTGGTTCCTTTGTTTCATAGTCTCGGTATTTTTCCAACTCGGATTGATGGATGCTCTTCGAAGATTTGAACTCTTTTAAGAAATTCTCATTCGGTTGAGCTGATAGATTTTGAGCCCAAATTGATGAAAAAATAAAGACAATGAAGTAAATCTTTGATTTCATGAATTTTTCCTATTTTTCAGATAAAACAATCTTGTTCGATAAATGTTCTCCAATTTCAGTGCCTGGAAATAAAATGAAAGTTTTGGTTCTCGATGCGAGTTTGCCTATTCCTTCAAGATCAAAAGTTTCAGCGTCTTTTGAAAATGCCTTTTATTTGCATCAATAGTTGCATTGAATTTAACTAAATAGATGCCACTTTCTACAACTTTATTCTCTGCATTTATGTGATCCCATGTCGCCAGGTGTTCTCCCTCGGTAATTTTTCCCGATGCAAATGTTTTGATTTTACGGCCGAATAAATCATAGATATTCAACTCTATCATGGAATTCATCGGTAGCTGATATGCGATGGTAGATTCCGTGTTTGCAGGATTGGGATTTTTTAGAGCGAAATGAAAATCTTCAACGGTAATCTCGGAGGCTCTTTGTAATTGTTTATAATATTCATATTGTTCTTGGTGTATGCTTTTGGCGTTTTTCATCGCCGAATCTTGTGATGTCTGTGCGGCTGATTGTGGTAGTACTGGTTGACCGAGTAAAATGATGAGTGATATTATGATATGCATTTGAACACATTTTTATCGTCTAAGAAAACAATGCCATCGATTCTTTTTTAGTCTTGCAGTCCCAAAAAATTGAGTCCGAGGTGAACTTGAAGTGCAAAGTCCATTCGATCATTTTGGAATTACTTTAGAAATAAGATTTTTTGGGTTTTTTGATAACTGGATCGAGAATTCTCTGCAATCGCAATAAATTTTATTAAATAAAGCCCACTCCCCACAGATTCATTTTTCTCGTTGTTCCCATCCCAGTAGACCTGATGAAGCCCGGCAGGAAGTGATTTATTTACCAACGTCCGGATTTTCTGTCCGAGAGTGTTATAGACCTCCAGCGTAACCTCCGATTCTTCAGGTAATTGATATGGTATTGTCGTCACCGGGTTAAAGGGATTGGGATAGCTTTGAAACAACTCAAACGCAGCCGGAATTGGCTTCGATTGTTTAGATTCTGAGTCTATTGAGGTGACTTCGAAGAAATAGTTCAATACCCGGTTCATGACTTCATTACGATTTTGCTGGTCGGAATAGGTTTCAAATGGAACGGCACAATAGACCACTTTTCCCGGGATAGAACCGTTACCGAATATGCCTTCGTACTGAATTCCGGCAACTTTGAGATCGTCGTATTTCAAACTGGCCAGTGAATTACTCCCGAACGGGGTAATAATATCAACAGAGTCTATCGCATAGGGTTGCTGACCATATCCAAATGAGATTCCATCAAAAATCGAGCTTTCAAATCCCTGCACGATAAAGTTACTGGCAACACGGCTTACAAAGTCAGCACGAAGGTATTCATGTAAGAAATGTTCATCTTCGGACGTTGCATTTCCGGCACCATCAGGATCCAGATCCCAGGCGATTTCCGAACCACTCACAAAAAGCTGTCCGCCGTTTTCCAAATAACCTTTGATCAGATCTTGCTCTCTAGTGCTGAATGTTTCATCTGATGTGGACTCATCTCCCAAAATCCAAATTACCGCTTCAAAATCCTTTAAATCAACCAGGCTATCTTCTACACTTTCGTTTGGGACGGTATCGAAACTAAAATCATTTTCAACAATTGCTGAACCATAAGTAAATCCAAAGTGATGATACGGCAATGTCCAGCCACCGTCCGTCCGGTCGAATCCATCCACCAGCAGTACTTTTCCTAAAAAGGAAGACCCGTTGCTCACACCGTAAGTATCGGATTGTTTGCTCTCATTCGGCACCGGGGCGTTATCAACAGCGGTGAGGCGAAAATAAACATCCCTGTTCAAAATCTGATTAATGGTTGTGTCGGTAACATTTTTTGTGTAAACATTCTCGTCTCTAAATAGATTCCAGTCCTGGTTATCGAAGCTGAAATACATTCGGTATCCAAGCATATCTTGATCAGAATTGGGAAGCCAGCCCATTTTCATTCCGTCGAAGGTTTCTTGCATATAACTAAAAACAGGTTGCGCCGGCGGGGTGGTGTCCGACTCAACAACCGTTACCGGAACATAGGCGGTGTCGGTATTCAGGCGGGTATCTTCAGTAAAAATCATTACCACATAATCATCCAAAGGCAGAAAACGGGTATCCCAGTAATTATCGTGAGAGACATCATTTGTAACCTGGTAAACGTGACTGGAGGTGCTGGAGAGGGCTTGAAAAAAGACAATATCCACATAAGAATTGCTGGGTTTTGTATCGAATTTAAACCGAAGACCTCCATTTGGTGGTTCATGGATGATGATACTTGTATCCGCATTATAAATTTTATAGCCAATTTTATAAGTTCCATTATTTAAACGGGAGGTAGGGGAGGTTGGAGGTCCATTTTGTTCATCCACCCTCACTACAATATCCACCAATCCACTGATTTCGTTTGTAGGAAACAAGTTGGTTGTATTATTCTGATAAAATCGCACATATCTGATGATTGGCGGCCATGGATCATCGAGCGGGGTTAGTCCACTGTTCATCAGCATAGCATTCATTTCTGATCCGACAAAACCATTGGTGAAGTGCACATGGCCCAGGCCGGATAAAATGTTACCCAGAATGGTTTGTGAAGCAATAACCGGACTGCCAACCGACAGAGAGGGATTTGGCATAATATGAACATACGCCTTATCATTTACCCGCACGTATGCATTCGAGCCAACACTCGATAGAGAGGTAACCGTACCATCCAGAACTGAATAAACTGGAGATCCATCTAACATCGGGATATCTGTACCATTATGAAAATGTGCCGGGACGGTTGTGCTTCTGTATTCACAAAATGTACCGGTGATTTCATGACTTTGATTAAATGGTGTAACCGGCCAGGGATATTGGGTTTGTCCGAAAGAACAAACTGGCATTATCAGGATAAATATGATTTTGAAGAATTGATCTGATTTTAAATATCTCATTGATCTACCCGGTAAATTTGATATGAATTTTTGAAACCAACAAAAATCTCTCTTGAATCGTTAGCTATTTTTAAACTTGGATTGAGAAAAGTCTGATCAAAAACCTCTATTTTCTGAACATCATTTCCTTGATGGTCGAGTATTTGAAGTTCCGGTTCTACAAATATAAACTCGCCGTCTCTATACTCGCTTTTTGCCAGCAACAACGAAGCGATTTCCCCATTTTCGGAGAGACTTCCGGCAGTAATTATTCTCTCTGACGGATTTACCTCGTATCTCCAGAGTAAATCGGCTGCGGAAAGATCAACAAGCTGTGCTGCTGAGTTCTCCATCAAAAGAAGTGTATTAGAGTTTGCTGAAAATACAGCATGTTTGAATAAAATTTCGATTGTCATCACTTCCTGCCCATCGGCATCAAAAACAACAGTTGTTTTGGAAACATTGCCCTGCATGTCAATTGTGTAATTGTTTGTAGCAATAAAACTTCCATCGGGCGAAATAGCAGTGCCAGTGGAATTATATTTGGTAAGCTCCTTTTTCCATAACAATTCCCCGTCACTGGTGAAGAGAAACTGCTGCGGTTCTGCAGATGGATTTATTGCTTCTGATCCAGCCGGTGAGGAACCTCGTTGTCCAGATACAACCGCAACAGTGTTTCCTTCCGAACTGACATCGATACTTAAATTCCTCTCCAGGTCGTATTCGATTTCCTGAAACAACGAAACACGCTCAATTAGCTCCCCTGCGGGATCATAAAACCAGATTTGTGCGTTTGAATTTTGTCCAATTATTACCGCACCATCACGGTCCGAAACAACCACAATTGGTATAACATCATCGTAAGACTCTGACCTGCTAATCGAATATATCTTTTTCCCGTCAAGTCGAAAAACCTCGACAGTAATATTATGATAATCGTTCGGGCGGGCGGAAGTATTATCAGTTCGAATCACCGCAAAAAAATTTCCTCCTTTTGAGAAAATAACACTCAAATAATTCTCTGGTAGCTCAATCAAGCTCCTTGTTGCTTTATCAATCCGGCTTATTTCTTTCTTAGCAATCGCTAGAATAGGATTTTCTGTAAATTCCGTACCGACTGTCAACATCCAGGAGTTAACTTGAGAGTCCATTGTGAGTGATTTCTCTAATTGATAGGGTTCTGTATTTGACTCAAATTGTTGACTCAGAATTGATAATGTGCTGATTAGAAAACTTAAAATGACAATTAAACTTATTAATAGCTTTTCCATTTATCTCCCTGACTTTTATTTTGTACGACTTCCATTAAATATAATATCGGCTGACAAAATTTTTGAGCAAATTGAAATTTAGTTTTCATGCTATTGAAGTATATTGATTCTTGAAGGGACATTAAACATCCCTCTTGGGCTAGTTCTTGTTTTTTATACTTTAGAATATTACTCCAACCTTACCTGACATTAACTGCTATTCCAAATAAATTTTTTTGACCCATTAATGCTAATAAATAGATTCGATCTAGTCGATATTGACTAAAAAATCAAGGGAAAGAGAGCTAACACGATTCATTTAGAATTAGATGAATCTCTTATACCATGGAAGTGTAAAATGAAATCACCTAAAATCTCCGCAGCTGTCTTCTTTGGCATTTTTATCTCCAGTTTCATTTTTCATGAAAATGTTTATCCCCAGAATCAAGTTGATTGGACTTTCCGGTTAAATAATCACGAGAGGATTTATCCGGTAGAAGGCCAGAAAGTGGTTGATTATCTGCAGCCAATCATTGATTCATTGATAATTGAAGTGGAGATAGTCTTAAATAATGTAGATGGCTGGGGTCCATGGACAAATGCTCAAAATTCGGATGCAAATTTTGGTAGTCCCATCTCACTGAATTTGGAGCTGGATCAAAATCAAATATTGCATTTTCTTGTCACACTGCAAGAGGTAACAGCTCAGGTTGAATACCAATGCTCTCTGCCGGGATGTTCAGATATTGCCGCCCTATTTACCGCACCGCTCTTTGAGATATCCGGCACAATTGAACCGAATTCTACTGAGGTGAACGATCTGACTGTCAGCGCACCGGGCAGCAGCGTATCTATCAATAATGGCAGTATTCCGGAATTCCTGGAAGAATTGATCTTAAATTCAATTTTGAGTGATTTGGAATCTGCATTACGAGATCAAATGAATGCCTATTTAAACACACCGGGTATATCGGAACTATTAGCAGTTTTAAGTGTCTCGAATATTTCAACACAGAATATTCTTCTTTATCTCGAACTAAATCAACTTAGCGGATCGTTATTGGTAGAATTAACCTATGAGCAGCCATTTTCTGGAACACTGGTAAATAGGGATACACCGCCGATAAGAGGTCTTATGTTTTCAAGCTCCAATATACTATTTACAAAACAGAGTATGGGATTTAGCGGAGGGGATTTAACGCACTATGATAATGTCTACTCGGACGACGAACACTTCTTCCAGTTAATGGATACCTTAAATATCAAATTTATTCGTTCCGAAATTACATGGCCGTCTGTGGAGCCGTATGTTGATCAAGCCTTAAGTAACGATCCGGAGACAAGAATCAGCGGGAGCAGCGGAAACAGAGATTATATCGATGATTATATTGCCGCTCATGCTCAGGTATTTGATAATCTTGAAGTACATTATCAGCTTGCGAATCAATATTTATATGATTTTGTGGTCACAATCGGGGATGGGCATTCTACTCCGAGAATTAGCCAGACCCAAAAAAAATTATGGGTTGGATTCGAAGACGTCGTCAGCCAGCAAGATATTGATTTGGGATATAATTCAAACGATTTCAAATTCATAACAAAAGATTCATATTTGAATTTGTTGGAAAGACATGCGAGGGCCCTGGTGCGTCGCCTAAAAAATGTCATTCAGTTTTGGCAAATCGAGAATGAGTTAAATCAAGCCGATTTGGCCGCAATAACCAATCAAAGGGATGACTTTAGGAGAAATGGATCGGCATGGGCACATATGGAATTTTTGGATGCGGTGATACAATCAATGAACAATTCGATCCGGCTTGAAGATCCGACTGCAAAAATTACCCACAACTTCCATCCCTTTCGTTTGAGAACAATCCAGGATTGGGGACAATATTTGGACGTCGTGGGATTGACATATCACCCGAATTTTCTTTATGCCTATCCGTTAATGGGATTTTTTGCTGGTGATGTTGTTAAAATTGTTCATCAGTTATTAGGAGGAACCCGAAAACCGGTTTGGATTCTCTCCTCGGGTTATCCGGCAAAAGAAAATGGAAATCTTTCGGGGTGGGATAACAACCTGGATTTGCTGGCAAATCTGGATTTATTCAATACGGCACGACAGGTTGAATGGGTTGCTGATGCTTTGTCCAGTAGTGGTTTTGCGCAGGCAGATGCCTTTTTGTACCGGACATATCAAGCACAAAATCCAACCGGTCCTCCAGGTACCAATCCAAATAGTTATGCCGGTTTAATTTTTCCTGACGGTACTCAAAAAGCTTCGCATAATGCCATTATAAATGAATTGGAAATGCCAGATTTTCGAGTGCAAATCAATGGACCACAGATGATTCCTTCAGGGCAATTGGCTGCGTTTACAGCAGATCCCTCCGGTGGTGTGGTGGAAGTAATTAATGGTGAATTAGGCTATAGTTTGTATCGCTGGTATAGGAAAGAAATTGAGTCCGAATGGCAGGAAGTGGCGGCTGGCTCGAATCAAAATTCTATAGATCAATCAGGGAGTAATGATTTCTGGCTGAAATGCGAGGTTACCGACTATTACGGTTTCACCAAAATGTCCGGTGAATTTCTTGTTCAAATCGTGGATCCGAACGATATTCTCATTGATGATTCAAAAAATAATCTTCCTGAGGAGATTTCATTAATTGGCAATTTCCCAAATCCTTTTAACCCATCAACCACCATAAGGTATGGCTTGAATCAGGCCGGGGAAGTTTCTTTGAAAGTATATAATGGACTCGGCCAGGTAGTTAGAACATTGGTAAATGAGCGTCAATCAGCCGGTTATAAAAATGCAGTCTGGGATGGAAAAAATGATTTGGGGCATCAAGTCCCGAGTGGAATCTATCTGTACAGGCTAAGTGTCAATTCGTTTGTTCAAACCCGAAAAATGATATTGATAAGATAGCGATATTGGAGAACTCCAGAGTATTATCTTTTCCAAAGTGTCTTCCAAAAGGTTCTGATTACACCCCGCTTATCTTAATGAAGCCGTTAAAATTTTCGGACAATAATTCGATTCTCCTGGGACAATCAAAATCTTAGTGTAAAACAAGAGCCTTGATTCGGTTCGGAACTCACCGATATATTACCTTTATGAAGTCTCATTATCTGCCGGGATAAGCTCAACCCAATCCCGGAACCGGATTTTTTGGTTGTAAAAAAGGGGATGAAAATTTTCTCCCTGGCTTCTTTATTAATTCCGATACCGTTATCAATCACTTGAATAATGACCCTCCCGTATTCATCCATAAATCCTTTCAGCTCAATTCTGCCATTCTCTCTTACAGATATTGCTTCAACACCATTTTTTAAAAGGTTGATCAAAACCTGTTCAATCAATTCGCTGTCGGCAATTAACTCTAGTGAATCCGGCTTCACAAAAATCTCAAACTGAATCTTTTCTTCTTTAATTTGATTTTCCAGTAATTTTCTCACCCTATCAAATAAATCATTAATTTTAAATGTTTTGAATTTTGGATTTGGTAACCTGGTTAAACTGCGGTAGGATTCTACGAAGCGAAGCAACCCTTCACTGCGTCGTTGAATGGTGTGAACGGCATCCCGAACATCCTGAAGTTGTTCTTCAGATTCCTGTTGATGAGCGGAATTCGGATTCATGTCAAGAAGCAATTCGTTTACCGTAGATGCCAAAGAAGAAATCGGCGTTACGGAGTTCATGATTTCGTGTGTAAGAACCCGGATGAGTTTTTGCCAGGCTTCCATTTCCTTCTCTTCTAATTCGCTTTGGATATTTTGCAAAGATACCAGCGTGATCATTTGATTGCGAATTCTGAATTCCGTTGAGTAGATGGCTAACTGAAGAAAATCATTTCCATCGTGAACTTTGACAAGGCTTCTCCCGCCCGCTTTGAGGTTGAACAAAGTCTTAACCAGATCTTTGCTCAATATTTCAAGGGAAGAAATATTGCGGAGCCGGGGTACCCTTAACAATCGTTTTGCAGCCCTGTTTATCAGTTCAACCTCACCGTTTTTATAAAAGGCAATCAAACCAATACCTACGTGCTCTACAACCGTTTGCAGATATCGGTAGTGTTCCTCTTTTTCTTCTCGTATTTGCTGAAAATCTCGTATTACTTCTGCGAAAGATTCGTTCAATTCACGAAATGATGAGCCCAATCCTAAACTGGAGAAGGATTGAGAGAAATCTGCATGACGGATGGCCTGAAGAAATCGACTTAATCTTCGATTAGTTGTGTCAACAAAACGAATCAAGGAAAATATCTGATAAATTATCAGGGCGGCAACAATTATTAGAGTGACATAAAGTTCTGAATTGAGCAGCAGGAAGAAAAAGACATAGATGAAGGATGCCAGAAATAAAATACGAAGTGTAATCTGAAATTTAAAATTCCTGTGAATCATGATTCTTTGATAGCCTTGATGGCAATCATGGTCATGTCATCATGCTGGTCTGAATTTTGGGTAAATTTGCGAATATCATCTAGAATTGCTGAAATCATTTCCTCAGCACTTAATGAAGTGCTTTTTTCAATCACCTCAATCAAGCGCTCCTCACCGAATTCTTCCATTTCATTATCCATGGCTTCTGTAATCCCATCGGTATAAAATATTATCCAGTCCCCGGAATCAAGGAGAATAGACTGAGGATCAATTTCATCTTGAAATATTTTCCCGGATTCCAGTGCGATTCCGATCCCTTTTGGCTTTAAAAAGGTAACCTTCCTTTCACGTTTTGAATAATGAATGGCCGGATTATGCCCCGCGCGTACCATTTCTATCTGGCCAGAGTCACTATTCAGTAGTCCAAAAAACAGGGTAACAAACGCTGCTGGCTCTATGGATTGGTACATAAAATTATTGACTTTTACAAGAATTTCCTTGGGTGAAATATCCCCGTTGGTGTGAGAATGAATAACTCCTTTTGCCAGTGTCATGTAAATGGCAGCGGGTACACCTTTTCCGGAAACATCGCCAATAACGATGCCCAGCCTTTTGCTATTATTGATAAGATAATCAAAATAATCCCCACCAACTTCTTTCGCGGGAATGCAAATTCCAGATATGTCGAAACCCGGAATATTTGGATGAGTTTTTGGTAATAGACTCGCCTGAACATGCCGGGCAATTTCCAGTTCTCTGGCCATTCTTTCTCTCTCTATTTCATTTTGAATGTTTTGCAGGGTAACCAGGGTGTACATTTGTGAATGTAATTTAAAGCCTGTGGCATGTATTGCAAGTTTCATGGAGTTCTTGAGATTTCCTGTTTTCAATAAGGTTTTTTCTCCCGATTTCAAACCAAGTAATGTATCAGCAAGCATTTTATTGGTATTTTGCAGGGAGTGGATTTTTTTTAATTGTCTAATTCCTAATAATTTTCTCGCGGCGTTATTTATTAACTCAACCTCACCATCGGCGCGAAAGGAGATAACACCGATACCAACATGTTGGACCAATGTCTGCAAATATTGAAAGCTTTCCTCTTTTTCCGAACGTAATTTTAAAAAACGAGTGGTTACTTTTGAAAAGGCACCACTCAACTCGTCAAAAGATTCTCCCATATTTTTTATGCTAGAAGATCTGGTAAAATCAGCATGTTCAATAGACTGAAAAAATTGTTTTAATTCACGGTTCGTCCGCTCAACATATCGAACTAATAAAATGCTTTGCAAAATAATAAGAACTGCTGTAAGAAATGTTGCCATGACCATTCGAGAGTCCGAAAGAAGATAGAATAGCAGAAAAATAGTTAGGCATAACAAAATGACCCGCAGAATAACTGATAGTCTGAATCGGTTAAATGCCATATTTTTCCATTCTCCGATAGAGAGAAGTTCTGGTTAATCCTAATTCCCGGGCGGCTCTGCTGATGTTACCCTGGTATTTCTGTATTGCTTTTTGAATGAGCAATTTCTCCATTGTTTCAAGATTGTAATCATCAAATTTTATCTCCTTCTCCGGCGTGTCATGGATGGAGAAGAAAAAGTCAGTGGGTTGTAAAACATTAGAATCACTCAAAATAGTCGCGCGTTCGATAGCATGCTGTAGTTCTCTGACATTTCCGGGCCATGAATACTGTTCCAACTTTTTTACTGTCGCCGGTGCTAATCGTTTTAGCTTCTTTTGATATTTCTTTGAATACGATTTTAAAAAATGTTCTGCCAGCAAGGGTATGTCCTCAATTCGCTCTCTCAAAGGCGGCAGTTTGACCTCGACGGTGTTTATGCGATATAGGAGATCTTGTCTAAACTTTTGTGTTTTTACCAAATCATAAATGGGTAAATTTGTAGCGCAAATTAATCTGATATCCATCGGTCGCTTTTGATTTGAACCGACCCGAATAATCTCTCGATTCTGTAGCACCGTCAGGAGTTTGGCTTGCAGACTAATAGGCATATTTCCTATCTCATCCAAAAACAATGTGCCACCAGAGGCAATTTCAAATCGGCCCGCTCTGTCCTCTTTGGCATCGGTGAATGCGCCTTTTACATGGCCGAATAGTTCGCTTTCAAAGAGTGCCTCGCTGACAGCTCCCATATCAACGCTGATAAAAACTTTCTCAGCTCGTAATGAATGTCTGTGAATAGCTCTTGCAATCAATTCTTTGCCGGTACCGTTTTCTCCCAGAATAAGTATGTTGGCATCGGTTTTGGCAACCTTTTGGATAGCCGAGAATATTTTTTGCATCGCCGGGCTGGTTCCGATTATGTCCTGAAACTGCTGATCCATATCCGCACTAAGCTGTTTTTGTTGATAACGCAACTGTCTGGCTTCTAATCGTGTTTTTCGGAGAAGTAGTGAAGCTGATACAGTAGCGACTAATTTTTCATTCTGCCAGGGCTTCAAAACAAAGTCTGTTGCTCCTTCTTTTACTGCCTGAACCGCCATTTCAATATCGCCGTAGGCGGTTATTAGGATGATGATGACGGATGGATCAATTTCCATAATCTTATTTAACCACAAGAAACCTTCCCTTCCACTGGTGACATCCTCGGTAAAATTCATATCCAATAAAATTACATCGTACGATTCATTTTTCAATAAAATAGGAACCCGATTCGGATCCTTTTCCGTATGGACTAGAGTTACATATTTTTTTAATAAGAGGGATGCAGCCTGTAAAATGTCTTCATCATCATCTACGATTAGTATTTTGCCGTAATTCTGAATCACGATATTTCTTCTCAAAAAGGTTTACTTCGGATTGAAATTATTTCAACTATCATACCAATAAATAAAATTGAATATACAAAAATCGCAAATATGAACAAACGCTTGATTCACTATAAAAAGTATTAATGCTAATTGAAAGAATGATAAGTCAAAAATACGAAAATGACATAAGTTCCCGGAAAACAACAACAAGAAAGTGTACGTTATCGAACACCTGTTGTTACATAAACGAACAATTAAAATAACAAAAAACGGCGATCATCCAGTAAACTAGGGTAAATATGTAATTGGTATAATATTTGTTCAATACGTATTTGAAGAATAACTATGTTGGGGAAAATTGCATGAGTATGGACAGGAAAATTGAGAAAAAGAAATGGCCGCCCAAAAGAATAGCCTTGTACGTTATCGGCGGCTTTGTTGCCCTTTTTCTTATTTACACACTCCTTTTTGGGAGTGGAGGACGAAAGCTAAACGTAAAGACTGAAAGAATAACCGTTTCAAGTGTTTCCCGCGGTCTGTTTCAAGAGTTTATTCCGGTGACCGGAAACGTCGTTCCGATAAAAACTGTGTATCTGGATGCGGTTGAAGGGGGCAGGGTAGAACTGAGATACATTGAGGAAGGATCAATCGTGGAAAGAGGCGATGAAATTCTCAAGTTGGATAACACGAATCTTCACCTGGACATCATGTATCGCGAGGCCGAACTATTCCAGCAAATAAATAATTTGAGAAACACCCGCCTTGAGATGGAGCGTACCAGACTTAATTTAAAAAGGCAAATGACCGAGTTGGATTATCAGCTTCGCACCAATAAAAGAATTTATGAGAGAAACCAGGAATTATTTAAGAAAAATTTGATATCCAAACATGAATTCGAACAGGCAAAAGATGAGTATTCTTACCTGTTGAAGAGCAGAGAAATAACCATTGAAACACATAGACAGGACTCCATTTTCAGAGAGGTGCAAATATATCAATTGGAAAATTCAGTAGAACGAATGCAGGCAAACCTGGAAGTCGTTAAAGCGAAACTTGAGAATCTTATCATTAAGACCCCTATATCCGGTCAGCTCACCTCTCTTAATGCGGAGATCGGGGAATCCAAATCACCCGGAGAAAGATTAGGTCAGATCGATGTCTTGGACAGCTTTAAAGTCCGTGTGGATATCGATGAACATTATATCGCCCGTATTGAAATTGGCAAGACCGGAGAATTTGATTTTGCGGGAAATACATACAATGCCGTTATTCGCAAGATATACCCTGAAGTGGTTAATGGCCGCTTTGGTGTGGATATGTATTTTACCGGTGTCGTACCGCAGGGAATTCGACGTGGCCAGACCCTTCATATTCGATTAGCTTTGGGGGATTTGTCGGAAGCCATTTTACTTGCAAGAGGTGGTTTTTATCAAAAAACGGGTGGACAGTGGGTCTATTTACTGGATGAATCAGGCGATGCTGCCCGGAAGCAAAGTATAAAATTAGGCCGGCAAAATCCGCAGTATTTTGAGGTTCTGGAGGGTTTACAACCAGGAGACAGAGTTATCACCTCCAGTTACGAAACATTTGGTGACAACGATATCTTGGTGTTGAAATAATCTTTACAAAATCTTGTTTTTTCAAAATAATGTAGATAAAAAATTAGGAGAATACTGTGAACAAGAGTAACAATCTGTTATTGAAAACGGTGGGATTAAAAAAGATTTATTCCACGGAGGAGGTGGAAACGACTGCACTGAATGGAGTAAATATTGAGGTGAAACAGGGAGAATTTGTAGGTATCATGGGTCCATCGGGGTGCGGGAAATCTACTTTGCTAAACATTCTTGGTCTGATTGACAATCCCAATGAGGGTGAGTACTATTTTCTGGGAAGTGAGGTTAGTAAGTATAGTGAAAGGCAGCGGGCGAATTTTCGAAAAAATAATATTGGATTCGTATTTCAAAGTTTTAACCTGATTGATGAGTTGACGGTATTCGAGAATGTTGAACTGCCTTTGCTTTATCTTGGCATGTCATCTTCAGATCGCAAAAAACGCGTTGAAGGTGTTTTGGATAACATGCAGATTATGCACCGTCGTAACCATTTTCCGCAACAATTATCCGGTGGGCAACAGCAGCGTGTAGCGGTTGCAAGGGCAGTTGTTGCGCGTCCGAAAATCATTCTGGCAGACGAACCCACCGGAAACCTTGATTCATCCCACGGTGATGAAGTCATGAAATTATTGACTGAACTAAACGAAAGTGGCACTACGGTTGTGATGGTTACTCACTCTCCAGCATATGCAGAATACGCTCACAGAACCATCCACTTATTCGACGGACACGTCGTGACAGAAAACATAAAAGAGCAGTTTTATATATAGTCTAATGTAGGCTATCAATCACCAACAGATCACATTGCTATTTGGGATAGAAATATTAGCTGTTCGCGAATTGAAAAATCAATCCAGAGGATTTTTGAATGATCAGGTTAGAAAGTATAGAAAAATTTTATACAAATGGTTTTGTAAAAACATTTGTTCTGAGAAATATCAATTTTGAAGTCCGGGAAGGTGAATTTATCTCAATTATGGGACCCTCGGGTGCCGGCAAATCAACATTGCTCCATATTTTGGGAATGCTTGACGAACAATCAGATGGACAATACTTCTTTTATGATACCGAAGTTCACAGACTTGGTGAGAGAAAAAAGTCTGAGCTGCACAAAAATCACATCGGATTTGTATTCCAGAGCTATCATCTAATTGATGAACTCAATGTATATGAAAACCTTGAAACGCCACTGCTTTATAAAAAGATGAGGAGTGGGGAGAGAAAAGCAAAGGTAGCGGATATTCTCGACAGGTTTGGAATTGTGGCAAAGAAAAATCTGTTCCCTCATCAGCTATCAGGTGGCCAACAGCAATTGGTTGGCGTGGCCAGAGCGGTAATCGCCGAACCTAAATTGATACTGGCAGATGAACCGACCGGTAATCTTAATTCCGAGCAGGGGAAAGAAATAATGGAAATGTTGAAAAAGTTGAATCAAAACGGAACAACTATTATTCAAGTTACTCACTCTGAAGAAAAAGCAGCCTACGCAGGCCGAATAGTCCATCTGAGGGATGGCTGGATTGAAAGGGAAGAGATCTCAAAGGGTTATTAGATATGCTAGGCAACTATCTTAAAATTGCTCTGAGAAATTTAACCCGACAAAAATCATACTCCATAACTAATATTGCGGGGTTAGCAGTTGGGATGGCTTGTACAATTCTAATTTTACTATGGGTGAAAGATGAGTTGAGTTTTGATGGTTTCCACGCTAATGCAAAACAAGTTTACAGAGTTGTTTTTGCAGATGAAACTTATGTTAAAACCCACCACTATTCTGTTACGCCGCCAGCGCTTGCAGTGGCGTTGAAAAAAGACTTCCCGGAAGTCGTTCACGCGACAATATATTCCATAATCGATGACCTTATTGTAAGTAAGGGTGAAAAAAAGTTTAGAGAGAGAGTTGGTTTTACAACCGCTTCGGCATTTGATATTTTCACGATCCCTTTTAAAAAAGGCGATCCTGAAACTGCCTTTTTAGAACCCAATTCGATCGTAATAACCGAAAAGATGGCCGCAAAATATTTCGGTAGTGATGATCCTGTTAACAAAGTGTTGACATTGGATAATCAGATTGATTTTAAGATTACCGCCATAATTCAAGATTTACCGGAAAACAGTCTTTTACAGTTCGATTGTCTCGTTCCGTTTGAAAATGTGGAGAAAATTACAGGACGGGGTAATATTGAAAGTTGGGATAATTTTGGATATTATACCTTTGTTCTCCTTCCCCACAAAATCGATATTGACAAATTTAATGATAAAATATCAGATTTTATAATTAAGTCCCGCCTAAATTCTACTGAAAATTTTAGACCCAGATTGTATCTCCAGCCATTAACGGATATCCACGTTCATAATCTCAATGGCGGGGGAGCAATAACGTATGTATATATCTTTTCCTTAATCGCTGTCTTCGTCCTGCTTATTGCATGCATCAATTTCATGAATCTCGCTACTGCACGTTCTTTGAAACGCGCAAAAGAAGTTGGGTTGCGAAAAGTGGTTGGCGCTAACAAACGAAATCTGATTCATCAGTTTTATGCCGAATCAATTATGTTATCTTCTATTT
>Ga0209536_100000093_pt1 | contig 124084 bp, 111 predicted proteins | sample DeeMarSeWOR28_12_FD_187461 | JGI IMG/M metagenome (GOLD analysis project Ga0209536, IMG submission 187461) | Marine sediment microbial communities from White Oak River estuary, North Carolina - WOR-2-8_12 (SPAdes) (version 2) | ecosystem: Environmental > Aquatic > Marine > Intertidal zone >...
ACTTGTGGGCGTGGGTCACGCAAGCCGCCCCTCGGGCGGCGCGCCAATCGGAGTTGGTTGCATGCATGCCGATTGGCACTTCGCACGTCCGCTCCACCTCATGTCGCGTTTTTCCGAGCCCTCCACACGTCGCCTTCTTCGGAGATCGAGGCGTGCGTCGGGGATTCAGGGATCGGCGATCGAGATCTGTGCGTTGCGGATCGGGTGTGCGGCCTATCTCGATCCGTCCTCCTACGTGGAAGTCGACGTATGCAGGGGCTTGGCGGAACGCGATGCGGGGATGGGGCGACGTAGCGAGTGACAATCGGCATGCATGCAACCAACTCCGATTGGGCGCGAGCTCCGAGGCGAGGCTTGCTTGGCCTAACCTCACCTGTGCTTCCGGCCAACTATGCAAGCCGAGCCGTTCGACACATCCCCGTGTCGTGTTCCGTCAAGCCCCGGCATGCGCCCGCCCCGTTCCGTGGAACCTCATGTCGCGTTTTTCCGAGCCCGTGCTTGCGCCTATCACTGCCCCTGCAGCCAGTACCGGCCGTCGGACGAGCTGACGCGGGGTCACTTCCCAACGGATATCGCGCAGAATTTCGATGCCGTCGCGGATGAAGGCCTCGACGTGAAGATCGACGATGGGGGCCACGCCCGAACCCTATCATCACCGGTTTCGACGCGTCGTTGTCTCTTGATGCCAGGGTCAATGTGCGCTCCAATCGCCCTCATGATTCACCGTTTGGCTTGGGCCATCGCAGCAGCGCTCCTCCTGACCGCCCATCAGGGCCTCGCGCAAGAACCAGACATTCATCTCGAAGGCACCGTGCCGGAGGGTCCGGAGACCCACTTCTTCGTCGAGTTCGAGGTCCCGGAGCGAATCGTCGAGATCGAGGTCCGGCACGACAACCTGTCGCCGGGGAACATTCTCGATTGGGGTCTCGACGATCCGAACGGCTTTCGCGGATGGGGTGGAGGGAACCACGAATCTGCCATCGTGGGCATCGACGCGGCATCGCGAAGCTACGTGCCGGGGCCCATTGTCGCGGGCACTTGGTCCGTGGTCGTGGGCAAGGCGCAGATCGAAGAGACGCCGGCCCGATACGAGATCGACATCTTCCTGCGAACGGTAGCCACGCTCGAGCCTCAGCCGCGGGCGCCCTACGAAGACCCGGGGGTGCTCGACGAGGAGGAGCGCTGGTACGCGGGTGACTTCCACGTCCACACCGAAGAGAGCGGAGACGCAACGCCCACCATCGCCGAAGCGCTTTCGTTCGCGCAGGGCGTGGGGCTCGATTTCGTGATGCTCTCCGAGCACAACACCAACAGCGGGCTCACGCTCTATGCGGACGCACAGCCCGACTTCCCGAATCTGTTGATCGTGCCCGGCGTCGAGTGGACGACGTACGCCGGGCATGCCAACGCGCTCGGCGCAACCGACTGGGTCGACCACAAGATCGGGGTGGGAGGACTGACGGCCGCAGATGCCATCCAGGCCTACAAAGACCAGGGGGCTCTGTTCTCGATCAACCACCCGCGGTCTCCTGGCGCGCCGATCTGCATCGGTTGCCGTTGGGAGATCGCAGTCGATCCCACCACCATCGATGGCGTCGAGGTGCAAAGCGGCATCTTACGGGCGGTCCCCTACTGGGACGACCTGTGCGCGCAAGGGTCTCATGCCGCGGCGTTGGGAGGCAGCGACGACCACCGGGCAGGGCAGGGCACCTCCCTCACCGATAGCCCGATCGGAACACCCACCACCATGGTGTTTGCGAGCGAGCTCAGCGTCCATGCCATCCTCGAAGGTGTTCGCAGCGGCCGGACGGTCGTGAAGGTCAACGGCCCCGAAAGCGCGATGATCGAGACAGAGCTTACCGGAGAGCGCGTCGAGGATACCGTGTTTGCCGATACGGCGACGTTATCCGCCGTGGTCACCAACGGGGACGGCAAAGACTTGCAGTTGATCAGGAACGGCGAGGTCATCGAGACGCTTGCCATCGACAGTGACCCATTCACGCACGAGCGGAGCGTACAGGCACCCGAAGAGGGCGAGGACCGCTACCGGTACCAAGTGACGATCGAGGGCTTGCCGGATACCGTTGGCAGCTATGTCTGGCTGCGCACCCCGGAGCCATCCGACAGCAGCGGTTGCAGCTGCCGGGTCCGCAGTGACTCCGATTCGGACATGGCATTCGCATTCGGAGCGTTGCTGCTCGGCGTTTGTGTGTGGCGCCGTCGGCGGCAGGCTTGAGATTCAGCGGGTTCGCTCGCGGCGCCGCAGCACGTGACGAAGCCGCGATCGCTCGTCCCGCTCGCGTTCTTCGAGCATTCGTTTGAGCGAGGTGAGCTCGGCGCTGAGCGCGGGCTCCACACGAAGCTGTAGGGTGTTCACTTGGCGTGTGGCCTTGCTGAGGGCATCGCCCAAACGCCGCACCAGCTGCTCTTTGGGAAGCGACTCGATGACCAGCTCGATCAGCCGTTCGAACTCGGTGGCGGTCTGCGCGGCCGCCGGCCCCACCGCAGCGGCTGCCGTTTCGCGTGTGCTGAGCGTGCGCTGGACGGCGGTGTGCGAGACCACGGATGGGACCGGGATACCCCAGACCTGCCGGTGCTCGATCTCGACCTCGATGTCCCGGCCCGGCCACGCGTAGGTCCGCAGCGCCGACTCCCCCGACACGGCCAGCGCCCGAAGCAGTGATTCGTAGGCACCCTTCGCGCGATCTTCCACCCGTTGCCTTGCATCGAGGGCGGGCCGGGCGCTGCGAAAAAGCTCCGTGATGAGCGCCTCGCGTTTCCGGTTGAGGAGCTCGCGACCCTTCTTCACGCGCTGAAGCTGGGCGCTCGCTCGAACGAGACCGGAGCGGGTCGGCGGTACGGACCGAGCGCTCACGAGCCTTCCTTCCCCGACGCGCTCCGGCGGCGCGCTTCCCAGCTCTCATCCGAGATGCGGGTCAGCTCGTCACGGGGCAGGGTCTCGAGGAGGGACCAGCCGATGCGGATCGTGTCCTCGAGCCCGCGGCGGGAGCGGCCCTGATGAATGAAGCTCTTCTCGAATTCATCGATGAAGTCGAGCGCACGTCGGTCGCCCGGCGTCAAGCCTTCCCTGCCTACGATGGCGGCCATCAGCTTGGCTTCGCGGCCGCGCGCGTAAATTGCATAAAGCTGGTCCGCCCATTCGCGGTGCTCCCCGACCGTGTGATCCTCGCCGATTCCGGCGTTCATGAGACGTGAGAGCGAGGGGAGCACGTCGACCGGTGGATAGATGGCGCGTTGATGAAGCTCGCGGCTCAAGACGATCTGGCCTTCGGTGATGTACCCGGTCAGATCGGGGATGGGATGGGTGATGTCGTCGTCGGGCAACGTGACCACGGGAAGCTGTGTCACCGACCCTGGGCTGTCCTTCAGCACACCGGCGCGCTCGAACAACCCGGCAAGGTCCGTATACATGTACCCTGGATATCCGCGACGTCCGGGGATTTCCTCGCGCGCGGCCGCAACCTCGCGCAACGCTTCAGCGTAGTGGGTGATGTCCGCCATGACGACCAGCACGTGCACGCCATGCGTGAAGGCCAGATGCTCCGCCGTCGTGAGCGCGACGCGCGGCGTCAGCAGACGCTCGATGGTGGGATCTGCCGCTTGATTCAAGAACAGCACCGTCCGTTCCATCACCTCGCTTTCGCGAAAGCGCGACACGAACGATTGGGTCTCACGCTCGGTGATTCCAATCGCTGCGAAAACGACCGCGAAAGGCTCCCCACGCGTGGGCCTCGCGTTCTCCACGATGTCGGCCGCGAGCTCCACACCGGGGAGCCCCGGCCCCGAGAACACGGGCAGCTTTTGGCCGCGCACGACGGTGTTCATGCCATCGATTGCCGAGACTCCGGTTTCAATGAAATCCGATGGGTGATGCCGGCGGACGGGGTTGATCGGCGCGCCCCAGATCGGGAGCCGGGCTTCGCCGATGGGGGGCGGCAGGCCGTCGAGCGGAGCACCCGTGCCGCTGAGCGCGCGGCCAAGGAGGTCTCTACCGGCGATTGTGGTCGCGGTCTCTCCGGTCAATGTGATCTTCGACGTCGCGGGCTTGAGGCCGAGCGTGTCCTCGAAGATCTGAATCACCGTGACCTCGGTTCCCACGTCGATCACCTGTCCTCGCCGGTCCTCCTGTCCCTCGGTCTCGATGTAGACCCATTCTCCGAGCTTTGCCCGCTTGGTCGAATGCACGAAAATCAGGGGGCCTGCGGCCGAGGCGGCTCCCGCATACGTTCGCGCGATCGGCACGTCGATCCTCGTCATTCGCCCCTCATCTCGGAAATCCTTTGCCCGGCGTCGGCGATACGCTGCTCGAGCGTCTCCGGCGATGCGGTCTTGACGGCGCCAAATGCGACTCGGACCGCTGCGAGGTCGAGCTTGTCGAAAGCGACGCCTTCTCCGAGCGCGGCCGTTCCCGTGCTCATGAGCGCCCACAGAAGGCGGGCCAAGTGGTAGGTCTTGAAAACGGAAGAAAACGCATCGTGCGGATGGAAGGCGTTTTGGCCGATCAGAAACTCCCTTGCGATCCGAGCCCCCTCGAGAACGAGGCGATCGCTGTCTTCGAGGGCTTCGACGCCCACGAGCCCCGCGATCTCCCGAAGCTCCCTGTCGCGTTGGAGCAGGCGAATCGTCTCGGTCCTCAGCTTCGGCCAGTCTTCACCGCCTTCTTTGCCAAACCATTCAGTCGTCGTCTCGGCATAGAGGCTGTAGCTCGTATCCCAATCGACGGCGGGAAATTGACGTTGGTGCGCGAGGCGAGGGTCTAGCGCCCAAAGCGCGCCGACCACGCGAAGCGCTGCTTGCGTCACGGGCTCGGCAAAGTCGCCGCCGGGCGGTGAAATGGCCGTAATGAACGTCACAGCGCCGGTGCGCGACGGCTCTCCCTCGCTCTCGACTCGTCCGGCCCGTTCGTATAGACGGCTCATCCGGTTGGCCAGGTACGTGGGATAGCCTTCCTCACCGGGCATCTCTTGCAGGCGGGCTGCGATCTCGCGAAGCGCCTCCGCCCAACGGGAGAGCGAGTCGGCCAGGATCGCTACGTGGTATCCCATGTCGCGGTAGTACTCCGCGATGGTCATGCCTAGGTACACGGAAGCGTCTCTCGCGGCAACGGGCATGTTGGACGTGTTCACGATGAGGATCGTGCGATCCATGATGGGACGCCCCGTGAGAGGATCGGTGAGCCGGCTGAAGTCATGCAAGACCTCGGCCATCTCGTTGCCCCGTTCGCCGCATCCGATGTAGACCATCACGTCCGCTTTGGCGTATTTGGCAAGCGACTGCTCGATGACGGTCTTGCCCGTGCCGAATCCGCCCGGCACGGCGACAGAGCCGCCTTCGACGACGGGGAACAAGAGGTCAAACACGCGTTGGCCCGTGATGAAGGGACGGTCCCCGGGCAGCCGCCGCGCCATCGGCCGCCGCTCCCGGATGGGCCAGGTATGCGACAGCGACAAGGCAGTGCCATCTTCGAGCGCGCCAATCGAGTCCGAGATGGTGAGCTCTCCGCCTCGAATGTCTTCAAGCCGCCCCTCGATGCCCGGCGGGACGAGAATTCGATGCATCATATCGGGCCGCTCTTCGATCACACCGAGCACATCCCCGCCACGAACCACCATCCCCGGCTTTGCGGTCGGCGAAAACGACCACCGGGCTTTGGGGTCGAGCGTTGGCATGGTCATCCCTGCAGCCAGGAAGTTGCCGGACTGCCCTGCCAATCCCTGGAGCGGCCGTCCCACGCCATCGAGGATCGAGCCGAGCAAACCCGGTCCGAGCTGGGTCATCAGCGAGCTGCCGGTTCGGCGGACGGGTTCCTCGAGCGCGAGGCCGCTGGTCTCCTCGAAGACCTGAATCGTGGCGACATCGCCGCGCAGACGGATGACCTCCCCTAGCAGCCCTCTCTCTCCCACTTCGACGAGCTCGTACAGAGCAGCATCGCCCAAGGGCTGCGCTTCTGCGATGGCGCCAGCAATGCGCGTGATGCGTGCCTTGGTCATTGCAATCTCACCCGGTAGCCGATTGCGCGCCTGAGGATCTCGACGATGTATTCGTGTGCCGTGGATTCAGCCGTCCATTTGGGTCCCGGCACCGGAATGACGACGGGAAGCGAGAGGCGTCGCAGAGTCCGGCTCGTTTCTTCGGGCAGGTCCTGATGGAGGGACTCTTCGATGATCACCACACCTGCGCGATCCTCTTCGATGAGCTTCTCCAGGCGTTCCCCTGCGTGGGCGCCGTCCGTCGCTTCGAGCACCCTGACGCCGGCCAAGGAAAAGCCGGCGCTCAATCCCGGGCGGGCGATTACGACGAGCCGTCGCTCGGTCATGCCATCACCAATTCGGATTGGATGAGTGCCGCCGGGGCCTCCAGCGCGATGCCCCACAGGATACGCTGCAAGTTGAGGACTTCGGCCCGAAGCTCGAGCGCGAAGGCGATGATCGGCGCCGCGCCCGCGGGATCCAGCCGCATGGATCGGCGTTGCCAGGCGATCTGTGCTTGGAGCACGGCACTTTCCAGCTCTGTCACGTTCTCCAACGGCTTCCCCTCGAATGCCGCGTGAAGCGGCGATGCGCGAAGCTCCAACGCGAGTCGCCGCTCGACGTCGGTTCGATGCTCGAGGCTCCACAGGGCTTCGAACGTCTCGCGATCGAGCCAGCGGCCCCCCTCCACGAAGACCAGGTCGGCCACGGAAGAGTCGCGCTCCGGGAAGTGCAGTAGCGCAGACCAGGCGTTCATCACGTCGATCACTTGCTGGACGTAGTCGACCAGCTGGGCTCCTCCCTCGGGGGAGCGTTCCAGCGCACGTCGGGCGAATGCGTGTTGAAGGGCGAGCTCGAGGTGCAGAAGCGACGGATGGGACTCGCTCGCTGCGGGAACCAGGGGAGGGCCGAACGGGTGATGCCACAACACCAACATCCGAACGACGTCGGCCGTCGTCGGTTGGGTCGCCAAGACGCGAAGGGCTCTTTCCGACAGATGCTTCGTGGGGACCAGCCCCGACAGTCGAGATTCCGATGCCGCGCCCTTTGCAGCTCCCCGGAGGATCGACTGAATCGAGCGGCGATCCTCGTCCTCGAGCAAGACGGCCAACACCGCATCGCGGCCTTCGCTCGCCCATCGGGCCAAGACCGACATCTGCTCGGCCGCTCGGCGCCGAACCTCCCGCTCGAGGCTTTCGGGGGTTGCAGGCGCATCCGATCGCGTGAAGCCGCGGGCGCTCAGCTCCCGATGCAAAGCGGGCAGATTTCCCGCCCTAGCCAGCTGCTCGAAGTCTTGCGGCTGCAGCAGGTGCGTTCGGAGCCCGCGGGCACGTGTGTTGATGTCGCCTAGATACTTGGTCATCGCTAGATCTCTTCGAGGCGCTTGTGGATCTCGATCGCCAAGATGGAACCGAGACGGTCGAGCCGGGTCTCGAGCGTTCCGTCCACGACGAGCGATCCTCCTTTCCCGATTACCTTGAAGCCGCTGTCCGCGTTTTGCTCGGCTTCCACCGACATGTTGCGCAGATCTCGAGCGGCCTCGAGCACCGCCGGCCGCAATTCATCCGAGCATCGCACGACCGCTCCCTGCTCTCCGACGAATGCGACTGCATCTCGCAGCTCCTTTCCGAGCGCCGAGGCATAGGCGCGGCTCCGCGCGGCTTCGGGAAGCCGCCTGCGTGCCTCGTGCAGCACTCGGTCTACCACCTTCGTCTTCGCGAGGAGCACCGCGCGCATCGCAGCGTGCCGTTCCGCCGCCACCTGTGCACGAGCCTCGGTCCGGAGTTCTCGGTCTTTCTTCCCCAAGACGGCGCGCCGCCTGTCCTCGATGCGCCTGTCCGCTTCAGACGCAAGACGGTCTGCCTCCGCTCGCGCCGCGTCCATGATCGACTCGGCGGTGCGCTCTGCCCGCAGGCGCAGCTCGGTACGAAGATCGGCGGCCACCGCTCGTCAGCCTCCGGCTTGCAGCAGGATCAGCACGGACACGACGAAGCCGAGGATGGCGACGGTTTCCGGAATCGCGATCAAGAGGATTACCGTCACCGACATTTCAGGCTTCTCCGCTAGCGTCGCCGCCGCGGCAGGGCCGATCCGCGACTGGGCCCAGGCGGTAGCCAAGGCAGGGATGGCCAACGCCAGCGCCGCGCTCAAGTACAGTGAAACCATTTCCATATCATTTGCTCCTCTCCGCAGATGCGTTTTCTCGTGCAGACCAATGTCGAAAGGGTTGGTATTGCGCACCACCCGGACTGTAGAACTTCTGAAAGAACTCCACGTAGTGGAGTCGAAGCAAGTGGATAGTCGGGCTGAAGACCCCGATGACGAAATTGATGAGGTGAAAGAGGAGCGCGAAAAGAACGCCAACCACCACGCCGCCAAACGCACCAATCATTCGATTCGCGACGACGGCCATCATGACCGAAGCGGTGCCGACCGCCATGATACGAGCGTACGAAAGCACGTTACCCAAGGTCGACACGAACTCGATGGGAGCCAAGATTCCTTCGCCGACGACCAGAATCGGAAACGCGACGAGCACTGCGATGACCAGAGGCGTGAAGAAGCGCTCCGGGAGCATGCCGGCAGCTGCCAGCAGGGCCAGCGCAATCAACACGATCATCAATGCGGCCATGCCGCGCCCGACTGCGTGGCGCTTGTCGCGGCGAAACGTCTGCACCGCCCCAATCAGCAAGCCGAGCACGATGTGAACGACGCCAAGCGCCACCGCTAGACCGAGAAATGGGAAAAACGCCTCTTCGCGATTGATGACGATTGGATGGAGGCCCACGTAGTGCCCGAGATCCCCGAAGAGCTCGCCGTACAGAAAGCCGAAGATGATGGAGAAGAGCGCACAGGCGAACCCGATCTCGGCGATCGAGCGAACCTTCGAGTCGGGTTTCGATCGAAAGCGCAGAAAGAGCGATACCGCAGCGAGAATCACGCCGTAACCGATGTCTCCCAGCACGACTCCGAAGAACATCGGAAAAAGAATCGCCACGAACGGGGTCGGATCGATCGAGCCATACTTGGGCAGCGGCATCATGCTCGTGATGGCCTCGAACGGACGGAATAGCCGCGGGTTCTTCATGACGACGGGCGCAGTGTCGCCGGACCACTCGGATTTCGCCAAGGTATCCACCTCGACGCTATCGCCAAACGACGTGCGGACGCGTTTTTCGAGATCGGAAAGGGCCGCGGCCGGAATCCAGCCTTCGAGGACGAACGCCCGCGAGGTGGTCACGGCTTTCTCCATGGCGTCGACGGTGCTGAGCCGATCTCGGACGAACGCCTGAATTTGCAGGAGCTCCGGGCCCCGTTCGAGCGCGATCTGTCGCTTTTTCTCGCCCAGCGCGGAAAGCTGCGCGGGGAGTTGCTCGAGGCGCTCTTGCATTCGTTGCATGGTGGCGCCGACGCTTCGTTCCTCGAACTGGTCCGGCAGAGAGAGGGACTGTACGCCAGACGCGCTGAGCAGCTGCTCGGCCTCGCGTGCATTCGCTGCGGATACGGCGAGGAGCATCGCGGACTCTCCCGCTTCGGATGGCTGACCCAAGAGCTCGAACCCCTCACCGAGCGCCTCGCGTAGCGCAGCGCGAAGACGCGCCAAATCCGCCTGGCCGCCTTCTCGTAGAACCAGGTAAAAGACGCGGATTCCCTTGGCGTCGAGGCCTGCCTCCATCCGCTGAAAGACCACAAAGAACGGGCGAAATTTCATGATCAAGGATCGCTCTTCTTCGAGCTCGTCGCGCTCTTCACGCAACGTCTCGAGGTGCCTTCGTGTTCGTCCGGCCACCAAAGCGGCTTGGGGCAACGTCCACGATTGCTGCGTTCGCTGCACGTGCAGGGGCTCTCCCTCGAGGAGCGCGAGCGCGGCCTCTGCATCTTCGAGAATCTTGCGAATCATTCGAACGTGCCGCTGCTCTTCGTGCGGGATGGTCAGAGGCTCGAGCGACTCGGTCTCGGGCGCGTCGATCAGGTGGACGAGGCCGACGTCCTGGATACATCGCAGGACCGATTCCAGCTCGTCGATCGGACCGAGAATCCGGATGCGGGACATCTCGAGGATCAACCGCGACCTCCTCGTTCCTCGCCTCCGATGAGGAGCCGGATGACATGATCTGCGAGCGCTCCGATCGTCGCCTCGCTCAGCTCGTCGAGCCTCTGTTCTTCGGCTCGCGCCTCATCGCGAATGGCAGCGATCTCCTCGTCCCGCTCGCGGGCGACCTCTGCGCGAATCGATTCCTGCTCCGCTTCGAGCTTGGATTCGAGATCTCGCAAACGCTTTTCAGATTCCGCGCGCGCCGTCTCCACCAGCTCGGCGGCGCGGCGCTTCGCGTCATCGAGCATTCGATCCAGCTCTCGCTCGGTCTCTAGAAGGCGTGCGAGCTTGTCCTCTGCCCTGGAGCTCGAGCCCCTAGCGCTATTCTTTTCGGTTGCCGACACGTCCAACTACCGTGTCCAAACCTACCAGAACACGCCCTTTCGTGGTGTGGTTAAAGGAGGGGTTTACGGCGAGGAGCCCACAGCACGAGCGCACCCACTGCGGTGATCCCACCCGCGGTCCAGAAGGTGGGGCCGTACCCCCAAGCCGCTGCGGCCGATCCGAGCGCATACGCAAAAAATGCATGCCCTCCGTTGAAGGCGCCGTGCACGATGGATACGACCATTCCGCGCGAGGACGCATCGGCTCGCTCGATCCCCAGCGCGGTCACGGCCGGATAGGCGATGCCATGCGCGAGGCCCATCATGGAGCCGATGACGAAGAGACGGCCGGGGCCCAGAAGACCCAGCGCCGGAGGAACGATGGCGTACAAGCACAGGGCGACGAGGGAGGACCGCAACACACCGAAGCGATCGATCAGGCGCCCGCCGCCGAGTCGAACGCTCAGCGCGACGATCGCGAAGCCGATGAAGAAGCCGCGCACCTCGGTCACGCCTCGACCGAGCGCGTACGGCTGGTGCAAGGTGAAGAGCGCCGTGAAGCCTGCGGTCATCAGGAACACGGTGCCGTACACGCGCAAGAGCGAAGCGCCGAAGATGGGTACGCGAGACTCTTGGGCATGCGGTCGGTGACGGTGCGGCTCCTGCAGACGCGTGCTGAAGAGGCTTGCGAGCAAGCCGGCGGTCGCGCTGACCACGAAGACCGGCTTCCAACCTTGGGTGTCGGCTAGAAGCTCACCGAGGGTCGGCGAGACGGCATTCATTCCGAGATTGGCTGCTCCGAAGAATCCGAGTGCCTGGGCCATGCGATCGCTTGGGGCGATGTCGGCGGTCATGGTGCCCGCCGCGTTGAAGCCCATGACCATGCCGACCCCCCAGCAGACTTGCGCGGCGTAGAGGAGCGGACCCTCGTGATCGACGAGCACGTAGAGCGATCCCGTGAGCGCCAGAATCAGATTGCCCACGACGAGCCATCGCTTGCGCTCGTATCGATCGACGAGCCAGCCCACGAAAGGCGTGGCCAGCACGGCGGTCAGCCCTTGCACGGACACGGCACGTCCGATGGCCGCGGCGTCCATGTCGAGCGCGGTCGCGTAGAACTTCGGCAGTATCAGGTAGAACGACCACGAGAAGCCGAACATCGAAGTCGACGCGAGCAGCAACACGAACTGGCGAGACAGGAGCCGTGGACGGGCCGGCGGCGCCGGAGGCTCGAGGGACGTGGGCATGCGCCGTGTTTAGCATCCAGAATCCGGCCGTGGTTCAGAGTTTCACGTCCAAATTCGGGGGCTTTGAAAAAGGCGTCACCGCTGGTAGGCTTTTTTGGCGGTCTCCGACTTCTGGCTTGCTTGCCAATTTCCGTTTGATTGGAGGGAAGCCTATGCGTGTTGCTGATGTCATGAGTAGCAGGCCGGTGACGATCTCCCCGGAAGCGCAGGTCGACGAAGCGCTTCGACTCGCATCGACCTATGGGGTTGCACACTTGGTGGTGACGCGGGGGCGCCTGCCGGTCGGCGTGGTTTGTGTTCGATGCGACCTGGGGAATGCCAAACCGCGGCATTCCGTCGGTCAGTACATGAGACGTCCAGTCACGATCGGGGCGTACGAAACCGCCGAGCGAGTGAGCAGGCGGATGTGTCAGCGCGGCGTGGGAGCCGTCATCGTCCGAGGCGGAGACGCCAGCTGGGGGATCGCAACCAGGGGCGATCTTCTGCGGGCCGGCTTCAAGGCCGGGGACGAGGCAGGGCTCTTCTTCTGCGCGGCGTGCGGCACCCATACCCACGTCCATCCGGTTCCCGGCTCGAAGTGGGTCGCCTTCTGCGTCGATTGCTGGGACCGCGCAGGCCCTCCCCAAATCGGCGACGACCTCGGCGTCTCCGACTAACGGGGACACGCAGCCCCCCAAAACATCGCTACTTTCAGCCCGTTACCGGGGACACCGCGAAAATCCGGCGCCGGCTCGGGTTTTCGCGGTATGCCTCGCAAGTGGACGAGATAACTCCGTTCGCGAGGGGGGATCGTGTCCCCTTTCGGATTTCGTCCTGGGTGTTTGGGCGAGTGTTGGGGGGGGTCTTGCTCGTGGCGTTTGCGTCCTTGGCGGCGCAGGCCAAGGGGCTTTTTGGCGCGAGCGGCGTGGCGCCGATCGCAGCGCTGGTCGGGTCCGCCAAGCGTGCGGAGCACAGCTTCTGGCAACACCCGAGCGCGTTCTGGTGGAACAGCAGCGACGAGATGATCGCGGCGGTGTGGATCGTCGGGATCGTCGCGGCCGTCGCGCTGTCGTTGGGGCTCATGCCAAGGGTCGCCTTGGCCCTCTCGTGGTTTGCCTATCTGTCGTTCGTCAGCCTCGGATGGCCGTTCATGTCGTTTCAGTGGGACACGCTCCTCTTGGAAGTGACCTTCACGGCGTTCTTCTTCGCGCCGTGGCGCATTTGGGACCGCCTTCCGAGCCATCCGGACCCTCATCCGATTGCACGGTGGGCCATTTGGTGGCTGCTGTTTCGACTCATCTTTCGATCGGGCTACGTGAAGCTCGCCAGCGGCGACCCCACCTGGGCCGATCTAACCGCGTTGACCTATCACTACTGGACCCAGCCATTGCCCACCGTGATTGCGTGGTACGCAAGCTTGCTGCCGACGTGGTTTCATCAGCTCTGTTGCTTGCTGATGTTCGTGATCGAGCTCGGCGTGCCGTTCCTCATCTGGGTTCCACGCCCGTGGGCGCGCCGCTCGGCAGCGGCCTCGATCGGGATGCTGATGGTTCTCATCGCCCTCACGGGGAACTACGGCTTCTTCAACCTTCTCACGATCGCGCTTTGCATTTCTCTGCTCGACGACCGGCTCATGCAACGCCTCGTGCCGGCCCGGTTCCTGCCGGGCGACCCCAACGTACGGCGTTCCACGTGGGACGTCCGTCCCGGCGTGGCACCCGCCCTGATCATCGGCGTCACCGTGGTGGTCTTCTTCATGGGCACCTTCGGCGAGCGCTTTCCCCGATGGCTCGGACCCATCTACCCCTTCAGCACGTTCAACAACTATGGGCTCTTTGCGGTGATGACCACCGAGCGACCGGAGATCAGCCTCGAAGGATCCCGAGACGGCGAAACCTGGCAGCCCTACGTGTTTCGATACAAGCCTGGACCGCTCGATCGGCCCCCGGTATGGACCACTCCGCATCAGCCGCGCCTGGACTGGCAGATGTGGTTTGCCGCCTTGGGCGACTACCGGCGAAACATCTGGCTCAGCAACTTGATGCGGCGGTTGCTCGAGGGGGAGCCCACCGTGCACGAGCTCCTCGGCGAAAACCCTTTTGGCGACGAGCCGCCGAAACAGGTGCGGGCCATCGTTCGTCCATACCGATTCACGACACCCGAGGAACGCGAGGCCACCGGCACCTGGTGGAACCAGGGCGATCCCGCGCTCTACGCGCCGATTCTCGGCGAACGGTTCGAGCCGCCTAGTACTGAATAGTGAATGACACCGAACCCCAGTAGGTCAGCACGCGATACTTGCCCGGGCAGCCCGTACGCACGACCTGCTCCTCGGAGCAGATCTCGACGTCCTGGGTCGTCCCCGGAATGGTCTCCCTCGTGCCGATGTACTCGTCGCTGATCGTGTCGCCCGACCAGCCAAACAGACCCCCGAGGTCGAGCCTGTACTTGTCCTTGATGCTGGGGTCGTTGCGGTCATTCCAGTAAAAGCCGAGGCCTGCAGTGACCGTGCTGAACATGAACGGCGCGGGGGGCGGGGTGAAGTACTGCGCCCACTGCGGCGTGGTCGCGGCTTCGGCGATGTTGGTGCCGAGACGAAGCGCGATTACGTCCTTGGTGAAGCGATACTCGAAGCCGACCTTCACGCTCCAAAGGTTCTGCCACCCGAAGGGCACGACGATGGTGCTCAGCACGGTGCCGTCCGGAAGCGAGGCGACCACCGTTTGGTTCTGGTTGCCCGACTTGTCGGCCGCATGAAACTGGCGCCGCGCCTCGAACGCCAGCAGCAAATGGCTGTTCGCCTGATACGAAACCCCGAAGGCGAGGGCATGCGGAATGAACCAGTCCGCCTCTGCCTGCAGCCGGTCCGGAAAAAGGGCGGTCTCGGTGTACCCGGTCAGCTTGATCTTGGAATACATGCGATACATCGCGCTGATCCGGACCTTGCGGTGCGGCTTGATGGTGAAGCCGAATCGAAGGGTTGGGAACCCCACACCACCGATGTTGTTCTTCACGTTTCCGTAGAGGGTCCCAGCGCCGAGCGCGGCCCCGACGTTTTGATAGAGACTGGCGTTTTGCTTCGAAAAGGGCAGACGCAGCGCGAGGCCCAACTGAAACTTCTCGTGGGCCTTGAAGGAAAAGCCGGTCGAAAACTCTCCCACGAAGAAGGTCACGTCGAGGTTCTGAGGGTCACCGTTCAAGCAGGTATCGGGGTTCGTGTCCGGGAACTGGCTATCGGGATTGTTCGGGTCTGCAGCGCCATCGAGGCACCGCACGCCGCTGAACGACGAGCCGTACCCGGTCTCGATGTAGAGACCGCCGGCGAACACGACGCGCGGGGCCACTCTTCCAGCGATGAAGCCTGCCGGAATCGGGCCGAATCCAAGACCGGACTCCACCTGCGAACCGGGGCCCTGCACCGGCGCCCGCTGGTTCGTGAACAACGCGGTGAAGTTGAGGGTGAAGCCGAGCTTTTCGATGCCGTCGAGGTTGGCTGGGTTGAGCGCGAGCGCGGCAGGCCGGTCGAGATAGGTGACGCCGGTGAGCCCCATGCCAATGCTCCTGCCGTCATAGGAGGTAGGCTCGGGATTCGCGCTCGCGAGCGCGGGGATCAGCAGCGCCAGAAGAAGAAAGCATGCCGTCTGTAGTGTGCGCATTTTGCCTGCCCATCGAGCTCGCTAGTACTGAAGAGTGAATGAAACGGAAGCCCAGTAGGTGAGGACGCGATACTTGCCCGGGCACCCCGTGCGCACGACCTGTTCGTCGGAGCAGATCTCGACCGGCTGGGTGGTCCCTGGAATGGTCTGTGTCGTGCCGATGTACTCGTCGCCGATCGTCTCGCCCGACCACGAGAACAGGCCTCCGAGATCGAGCCTGTACTTGTCCTTGATGCTCGGGTCGTTGCGGTCGTTCCAGTAGAAGCCAAGGCCCGAGCTGACCGTCGTGAACATGAATGACGCTGGCGGGGGCGTGAAGTACTGCGCCCATTGCGGCGTGGTCGCGCTTTCGGCGATGTTGGTGCCCAGACGAAGCGCGATGAAGTCCTTGGTGAAGCGATACTCGAATCCGACCTTCACGCTCCACAGATTCTGCCACCCGAAAGGCACGACGATCTGCGTGTCGGGAAACACTCCGTTCGGGTCGGTTGCCGTGACGGTTTGATTCTGATTGCCCGACTTGTCGGCGGCGTGAAACTGGCGGCGCGCCTCGAACGCCAGCAGCAAATGACTGTTGGCCTGATACGAGATTCCAAATGCAAGGGCATGCGGGATGAACCAGTCTGCCGACGCATTGAGCGTGAGGGGATCGGCCCCGGGGAACAGGGCGGTCTCCGTTGTACCCGTGAGCTTGATCTTCGAATACATCCGGTACATTGCGCTGATCCGGACTTTTCGGTGTGGCTTGATGGTGAAGCCGAATCGAAGGGAGGGGAAACCGACACCACCGATGTTGTTCTTCACGCGTCCGTAGCCCAAGCCTGGGATTGGCGAGGCCGCGCCGACATTCTGATAGAGATCCGCGCTCTGCTTCGAAAAGGGCAGCCGCATGGCGAGCCCCAACTGAAACTTCTCGTGGGCCTTGAAGGAAAAGCCGCTCGAGAACTCTCCTACGAAGAACCTCACGTCGAGGTTCTGAGGGTCACCGTTCAAGCAGGTATCGGGGTTCGTGTCTGGGAACTGGCTATCCGGATTATCCGGATCTGCAGCGCCATCGAGACACCGCACGTTGTCAAAGGACGAGCCGTAACCGGTTTCGATGTAGATGCCGCCGGCGAACACCACCCGCGGAGCTACTCTTCCGGCGATGAAGCCCGACGGAATCGGGCCGAATCCTACGCCTGAGTCGACCTGCGAATCGGGGCCCTGGACCGGCGCCCGCTGGTTCGTGAACAAGGAGGTGAAGTGGACCGTGAAGGCGAGTTTTCCAATTCCTTCGAGGTTGGCCGGGTTGAGCGCGAGCGCGGCAGGCTGGTCGAGGAAGGTGACGCCGGTGAGCCCCATGCCGATGCTGCGAGCGTCATACGCAGTAGGCTCCGGATTGGCCCTTGCCAGCGCGGGAATCACCAGCACCGCCGCGAGGCATGCCGTCCATAGTCGTTGATTCATGGCAAGGGCTCCGCCGCCCCGCGTGCGCCGAGGGCGGCCGGCGCAGCATACATGGAAGCCCCGCCGATAGGTCAACCAAAAACGGTCGGATGCATTGCACAAATATCCAGGTAAAACCGGAGCGTTGTGGCTGCGTGACGTGGTTCACTGTCGGGGCTCGACTGCTCCCCTAGGACAGCTGATGCCGGTGCCGCCGAGCCCGCAGTAGCCGCCCGGGTTCTTCGCGAGGTACTGCTGGTGGTAGCCCTCTGCATAGTAGAAGTGCGGGGCCGCGAGAACCTCGGTAGTGATTCGACCGTAGCCGTTCTCGTCGAGCTCCCGCTGGTAGCGCTGCAAAGAGGCCTCGGCCAAACGCCGTTGCTCTTCGTCGAAGAAGTAGATGCCCGATCGGTATTGTGTGCCTCGGTCGTGGCCTTGCCGCATCCCCTGCGTCGGGTCGTGACTCTCCCAAAAAACCGTCAACAGGTCTTCGTAATCAACCCGCGCCGGGTCATAGACCACCAGCACGACCTCGTTGTGACCGGTGAGGCCGGAGCACACTTCCTCGTAGGTGGGGTTCGGGGTGTAGCCGGCCGCGTATCCAACCGCGGTCGTGTAGACCCCCGGGATCTCCCAGAGCTTCCGCTCCGCTCCCCAAAAGCACCCGAGCCCGAAAAGCGCTTTGCGCATGCCTTCCGGAAACGGGCCTTCGAGCGGTGTGCCCAGAACGAAGTGGCGTGCGTCTACTGTCATGGGAGTGTCTCGCCCTGGCAACGCCTCGGCGCGCGTCGGCATGCGAAGCTTCTTTTCGGAGGTGAAGAACATGTGGTTGAACATAGAGAAGGGGGAGCCGCCCCGGTAGCCCCTCGGCCTTCGGCTTGGCGAGCGCTCGATAATACGATAACCAAGCCCCAGTGCAGGAAGCACAGCTCATCGAAATCGCCCGGCGCCTGAAAGGGAGCCGGAGCATTCTTTTCGTCACCGGCGCCGGGATTTCGGCGGATTCCGGCCTGCCGACGTACCGCGGAATCGGCGGCCTCTACGAGGGGGCGCATACCGAGGAGGGACTTCCCATCGAAGCGGCGCTCTCCGGCGCCATGTTCCGGCGCGATCCATCCCTCACCTGGAGATACATCCACCAGATCGAGAGCTGCTGCCGAGGCGCCGGCCCCAATCGCGCGCACCAGGTAATCGCCGAGCTCGAAAATCGCTTCGAGCGCGTATGGACTCTCACCCAGAATGTGGATGGCCTCCATCACGCCGCGGGAAGCCGCAACGTCATCGACATCCACGGCGACGTGCATTTGCTGATCTGCACACGATGCAGTCATCGTTGGCGGGTCGAAAACTACGCAAACCTCTGCATTCCCCCGTCCTGCCCCGAATGTGACTCCTTGGTCAGACCCGAGGTCGTGTTGTTCGGCGAAATGTTGCCGATGGATCGCGCGAGAATGCTCGAGGAGCAGCTCATACGCGGCTTCGACGCGGTCTTTTCCATCGGAACCACCAGTGTTTTCCCCTACATCGCCGAGCCGGTCATCGATGCGCGACGTCGCGGGGCGCTGACCGTCGAGATCAACCCCGGCTCGAGCGAGATATCACACATCGTGGACCATCGGCTCCGCGCCGGCGCGGCGGTCGCCATGGATGCGATTGTCGAGGCGCTCGATCGCGCCTAATCTTGCGTGGTCATGGGGGGCGACGAACGCTCATATCGCTACGACGAGTCCTACGAGGAAGTCGTTCGCTTGTCGGACGGTCAGCGGCTTCATTTGCGCTTGATCCGCCCTGAAGACAAGGCGCTCCTTCTCGCGGCCTTCGAGCAGCTCTCGCCGGACTCTCGTTATGCCCGCTTCATGGCGCCCAAAACGAAGCTCACGGAGCAAGAGCTGCGGTACCTCACCGAGGTGGATGGCGTCGATCATTTCGCGCTCGGCGCGATCCGACGCCATCTGGTCTCGAAGGACGAAGGCGTCGGCAGCGCACGCTTCGTGCGCCTGCAAGACCGACCGGACACGGCCGAGCCGGCGGTGACGGTCGTCGATTCCTATCAGCGCAAAGGGCTTGGATCGATCCTGCTCCAGCGCCTCGTCGAGGCGGCCTGGGAGCGTGACGTACGCTGGTTCGCGACCGAGCTGCTCGCGGAAAACACCGCTTCCCGGCGAATGATCGAGTCGCTCAGCCCGGAGGTGAAGTTTCGACCTTCCGGGGATGGCGCGGTCATTGCGATGCTCCCGCTCCCGGAGCCTGATCAAACCCCAACCGCACCGGGATTTCTCGTTGGCACCCCCATCTACAGGATGCTTTCTCAGATCGCCCAAGCTGCGATTTCCGTCAGGCCGCGTGCAACCCGGCCGCCCAAGCCGCCTGACTAGGATGGTCGGCTAGGACACCTGGACCGGGAACATCATCGGCGCACGCACCTGAACCATGCGCTGCGCATCGGTCAGTGTCCCGACGATTCGCAACGCGAAGGCAAAGGCCGTGCCGGGCCCGCGGCTCGTGATCAGGTTGCGATCGGCCACGACCGAATGCTCACTGTACTGACCCCACGTTTCGACCATCGATTTGACGCTCGGATGGCTGGTGAGCTGTCGATCGCGAAAGACGCCGTGGGCGGGAAACGCGATCGGGGCGGCGCAAATCGCTGCCACCCATCGCCCGGCCTGCTCTTGCTCGCGCAGGAGCTCCCCAACCTTGGGGGATTGCGCTAGACGTTTCGCGCCCTCCGCTCCTCCAGGCAGCACGATGATGTCGAACGTGCCTTCCACCTGATCGAGCGCCACGTCGGGCGTGATGACCACCCCGCGGCTGCAACGGACCGGGCCCGCACCATCCACACCGGCCACGGTCACGTCGATCTGACCGCGTCGCAGCACATCGATGCTGATCACGGCCTCCATTTCCTCGCTACCCTGCGCGAGAAGAACCAACGCCGTCGGGTTTTCCGTCACGGAAGCCCCTCGCAATTCCGGGATTTGTCTCGCTTGCAGATCTCGGAGATTCGCTTGCGGAGCGCATTTTCGAGCTTCGTCAGGCCGAGGCCCTTGGCCATGCTGATCGCAGCGGTTGCGCTCATGCGATCGACGACGAACGCCTTCAGGCCCAACAACGCAGCGACGCGCTGTCCGGTGCTGCAATGTACCACCGCTGGCAGCGCGTCCGGGGCCTCGAGCGCCTTCGCCAGCGCACGGGCATTGTCTTCGGTCAACCCTGCGGCCCCAGCCACCGGGATGGAGACGAACGTCATCCCCATCCGCTCGACTGCGGCTTGCTCGCCCTCGTCACCACGCTCGCTCTCGGGGCGCAGGTTGATGACCGTTCGATAGCCGGCCTCCTGGATCGCTTTGAGCTGCGCGCGGCTCGGCTGCCCTCCGACGAGAAGGCCGCTCTGGGTGACCTTCGCGTTCGGGATCGGGACTAGGGGTGGCGTCGTGTCGATCTGCTGCGGTGCGGCGGGTTTCTCGGTCGAGCCCTCCGCCATGGCGCGGGGCGGAGCGGTGAGCAGGCCGACGATCGTCGTCGAAACGAGAATGATGAACGATGAGCGATGCAACATGAAGGGCCTCATCCAATTTACCTCACACCTTTGCCGCTGAGGATTGCTCGCGCGGCAACCCGACCCGAGTATACGCATCCCCCGAGGAACGTTCCTTCGAGCGCCCGCAAGCCATGCATTCCGCCCCCTCCGAAGCCGCATGCCTCACCGACGGCGAACAAGTTGGGTATGGGGTTGCCCTGCTTGTCGAGGACTTTCGCGTCGAGATCCACCTGTATGCCCCCGAGGCTCTTGCGGGTGAGAATCTGGGTGCGAATGGCGATTAGCGGCATCGCGCTCGCGTCCATGATGGGCGCCATGTTGCAGGTTCGAAGCCGGTCTCCGATGTATTGGCGAACGTGCGCGATGCGGCGAAGCTGATCGTCGTTCTGCAGGTTCCGACCGCGCGCGATGTTCTCGTCATACTCCGAGATCTCACGTTCGAGGAGCTTGGGGTCGACGTCCCGGGTGCCCGTCAGCGCGTTCATCTTGTCGGCCAGCTCGGCAACGCCGCGTCCGGTCACGAAGTCCGGGCAGTGGTCGATGAACTCCTGCACCTGCTCTCCGTTGCCCTTGAGTAACCGGATGATGAAAGCGAGCAGTTTCTTTTCGCGAACTGCCGGGTTGAATTCGGCCCCCGACACGGAGAACTCCTTGTTCGCGATTTTTCGATTCATCACTTGCCACGAGTACTTCTTCTGCTCTCGGCAAATCTCGTCGATGAGCAACAGGGTGTCGTAGCTTCCGACGAGCGGCGGGTTGACGAACCGGCGTCCCTGGTAGTTGACCCAGAGCGCGGACTTTCCCGGTACCAAGCTGAGACCGTAGTTGGGGAAGGGAGGCGCCCAGTGCCGCACGCCGGCCGCGTAGTTCCACATCTTTTCGAGATGCGTGACGTTGGCGCCAAGCGCTGCGGCGCGATCCAGCAGGTGTCCGTCCGCCTCCGGGATCGAGCCGTTGAGCATGGGCTCCGGGGGCTCGCCCCAACGGTCCCTAGGCCAGATGGCCCGCACCTTGTCGTGACTTCCGGCGATTCCGCCGGCTGCGATGACCACGGCGTCTCCGTGTGCCTCGAATGCGCCGTCCGTGCTCGTGCCACGACAGCCCACGATGCCGCCCGCTTCTCGAATGAGCTCGTCGACGCGATGGCCGAAATGCAACTGCAGGCGCCCGGCCTTTTCGTGCTCCTCCAGGCGCGGGCTGAGCGCGGTGATGATGCCCTCGCCCGTGCCCCACACGATGTGGAAGCGAGGTACCGAGTTCCCGGGCACGAAGTACCCACGCTCAGTCCAGTTGACGGCGCGGAAGAAGCTCACGTCGCGATCGACGAGCCAACCACGGACTTCCTCGGTGCAGCGGTTCACGTACGCTTCGGCCCAGCGATAGGGCCAGACATCCTCGGGATCGAGCTCGCCATAACGAACCCAGTCGCGCATCGCGAGGTCTACCGAATCCTTGATTCGGCTCTTTCGCTGCTCGGGCGAATCGACGAAGAACATTCCGCCGAACGACCAAAGGGCGAGACCCCCGAAACGATCGCGGGTGGCCGCGTCGAGCATGACGACGCGTTTGCCCGCATCGAGCAGCTCGAGCGCGGTCACCATTCCCGCGAGCCCGCCGCCAATGACGACGACCTCGCCATGGTAGTTGCTTTTGTCGGCCATGGGGATGACGAGCATACCAGATTACGCGCCCATGGCATCACGCGGCGACGCACCCTGCACGCCTCCCGTTGGCGGGCTAGAGTACCGGATGCGTCAAGATTGGAGTCTCGATCGAATTCCCGACTTGTCCGGTCGCGTCATGGTCGTCACCGGCGCGAACAGTGGCATCGGCTACGAAGCGGCTCGTGCGTTGGCGCGACATGGCGCCGAGGTGGTGTTGGCATGCCGGAGCGGCGAAAAGGCCGAGGCCGCGGCGGGCCGAATACGCGCCGAAAGCCCGTCGGCGAGCCTCGAGATCGTCCCACTCGACCTCGCCGACCTCGCCTCCATTCGCGCATTCGCCGACACCCTGCGCGCGCGGAAGTCGCGGCTCGACGCGCTGATCAACAATGCCGGCGTGATGGCGTTGCCCAGGCGCACCACCAGGGACGGCTTCGAGATGCAGCTCGGAACGAACCATCTCGGTCACTTCGCGCTGACCGGACGACTGCTTGAGCTGCTCTTGGCAACTCCGCGTTCGCGCGTCGTCAACGTGAGCAGCATGGCGCACACGTTCGGAACGATTCGCTTCCACGACCTGCAGTGGGAGCGGCGATACAGCAAATGGGGCGCCTACGGGCAGAGCAAGCTCGCGAACCTCCTCTTCACGCACGAGCTCGACAAGCGGCTCAAAGAGACGGGTAGCGACACGATCAGCGTGGCCTGTCATCCCGGATGGGCGGCAACCAACCTGCAAGAGGTGGGGCCCAAGATGGCTGGCTCGAAGCTCATGGAGACGCTGAGCGCGTGGGGCAATGCCATGCTGGCGCAGGATGCCGCGGCCGGCGCGCTTCCCACTGTATTTGCCACGGTCGAGCCGCTGAAGGGCAACGAGTACGTTGGGCCGACCCGCATGATGGGCTGGCACGGTCCGCCCGAGATCGTGCAACCCCTGCCCAAGGCCCGTGATCCCGAGACCGCCGAGCGATTGTGGGAGGTATCCGAAGACCTCACCGGCGTGCACTACGCTTTCGATTGAAGCGTGGGGCTTGCGCGCAGAACCGGGGCTTGTACGGTCCCGGTTGGAGGGGCGAATGCGCGAGCTACGAGGGAAGGTCGCAGTGGTCACGGGGGCCGGTCATGGCATCGGCAGGGAAACGGCATTGGCCTTGGCGGCGCGCGGATGTCGGCTTGCGATTTGCGACATCAACGAGGAGACGCTCGAGGCCGTACGTGACGAGCTTTCGGCTGGCGGCGCGACGGTTACCGGGCATCGCGTCGACGTGTCGGACCCAGAGCAGATGGCGTCATTTGCATCCGAGGTCATCGACGCCCATGGCGAAGCGCACATCTTGGTCAACAACGCCGGCGTCACCGTCTTTGCATCGTTCGAGGAGCACAGCCTCGAGGATCTGGAATGGATACTCGGTGTGAACCTCTGGGGCGTGCTCTACGGATGCAAGTTTTTCCTGCCCCATCTCAAGGCCGCGGGAGAGGGGCACATCGTCAATCTGTCGAGCGTATTTGGAATCATCGCCCCACCGCTTCAAACGAGCTACGTGGCCACGAAGTTCGCCGTGCGTGGCTTCAGTGAATCGCTGCGTGCGGAGCTTGCCGAGCACCACATCGGCGTCACGTCGGTTCATCCTGGTGCGATACAGACGAACATCGTCCGCGATGCACGGTTGGTGACCGACACCCACGCAGCGCTCCGCAACACGACCCAGCGGCTATTCGATCGACTGGGCACCACACCGGAGGTCGTGGCGGCCCGGGTCGTCAAGGCGATCGAGCAAAACTCTCCGCGGGTCTTGATCACCCGAGAAGCACACGTGGCCGATGCGTTGAAGCGGCTCATGCCTGCGACGACCGACGGCATCGTCGCACGGGTCTTCAAGCGCATCGGCCCTCCTCAGCGTTCGCGGTGACCGACGTTCGGCGAGAGGTTTTCGGGGACTTTTCGGTCCTTCACCGGCCGGCATCGGGCGGGGACGGCGTGACGGTGCACTTCGCCCACGCCACGGGATTCAATGCCGAAACCTATCGAGCCTTGTTGGCTTCGCTCGATCCCTCGCTCGACGTGTTTGCCATGGACGCCCGTGGTCACGGCATGTCGACCGCCGCTGGCGATCCCGAGAAGCTGCGATCCTGGGCTCCTTATCGTCGGGATCTGGAGCGGTTCGTGGAGACGCTCCGGCGACCGGCCGTCCTCGCGGGCCATTCGATGGGCGGGACGGTGAGCCTCGAGCTCGCGGCGGCCCGTCCCGATTTGGTCGCCGGCTTGGTGCTCATCGATCCCGTCATCCTGCCGCCCCGGCAGATCCCGCTCTACTTCTTGGCCAGGCTCCTCGGCTTGAGTCTACGATTGGTGCCGATTGCGCAGGCCGCGGCGCGGCGCCGGATGGAATTTCCTTCCAAGGAAGCGGCGGTCGAAAACTATGTCGGCAAGGGCGCGTTCAAGACTTGGCCTCGCGAGTGGATCGAGGCTTACATCGATGGTGGCGCCATCGCCACGGGCCGAGGGACGGTGCGGCTGCGATGTGACCGCGCCTGGGAGAGCAAAACTTTCGCAACGGCGACAGTCAACCCCTATGGGGCCATCAGGAAGCTTCGATGCCCGGTCACGTTGATCGCACGCGCGGATGATGGTCCACCGTTTACCGAGGCGGCGAGAGAGGCGTTCATGAAGATGCGGCCCGATACTCGGTTGCTCATCCTCGAAGACGCTTCGCACTTCATGCCAATGGAGCACCCCGAGGTCGCGCGCGCCGAAATCGAGCGCATGGCCGGAGCGGCTCGCTCAGAGCTCGGATAGCTCCTGCTCGAATCCACCGGAAAGAATTGGAAAGCGGCACCAGGTCTTTGGGTCTAGGTTCTTGTCATCGACGTGGAACGACGGCGCGTACCGCTCCCGTTTCCACTGATTGCGGGACCAAAGGCGGAAGAACCGCGCGACCCACTCCTTCAGCGTATCCGTATCGTGCTCCGGGAAGTCGTTGCCCAGGATTTCGAGGCAATCTTCGGGGGGAAGCTTGTCTCCGATCGCCAAGCGCTCGATGACGTCGAGGACGGGGTAGGGCATCAGATCGTCTTCATCGGTTTGCTCTTGGTCGCGCGGACGAAGCTCGGCGGTCGGCGTCTGGGTGTTCACCTCGTGGAGCGCCGGGATCGGGTGCATCGCGGTCGGCCCGGTCGTCTCGAGCCAGCGCAGCCAGTGGCGGAGAAACGCCTTGTCGATGCCAGCGATGGGGCTGAGGCCGCCGCAGGTATCGCCGTCCATCGTCGCGTAGCCGACTGCAGCTTCCGAGCGGTTGCTGGTGGAAAGCAGGAGCGCGCCTCGAATGTTGGCGAGCATCCATACGCTCGGGCCGCGAGCCCTGGCTTGTATGTTCTGCAACGTGATGTCGTCGCGTTCCCACGTGAGGGGCCTACCGATGGCGTCCGAGATCAAGGCTTCATATGCCTCCACGATGTGTTGCACGTCGAGCACGTAAAACGTGGCGCCCAAGGCTTTGGCCACGGCCGTGGCGGCGCTCCGCGTCACCTCGCTGCTGTTCTCGGTCGGCTGATACGCGCACCACAGCAGCTCCCGCACCCAGTCCCTCGGGTTCGGCTGCGCCTCGAGGCCGACTTTCTCCGCGAACCGTTCGCCGCCCAGCTCCCCGATGGCCCTCTCGATCATCAACGCAACCAGGCATGCCGCCGCCGCCGAATCGACGCCACCGCTGATGCTGAGCACGAATCCCCGGGACCGGCTCTTTCGCTGGTAGTCGAACAGCGCGAGCGTGATCGCGCGCATGAATTCCTCTTCCTTGTGGCGCTTGCTGGTTTCCCATTCGGGCACCGTGGGTTGGGAACGCTTCATGACAGCGCGCGGCAGCTCGAAGCTCACGTTGATGCACTTGGTTCCGGGGTCGGTGCGGTCCGCCATGAAGCTCGTGGTTCGCACTTGCTCGGTTTGCGAGGCTTCGATGTCCACGACGGCCGCGGTGAGCACGAAGTCATCGAAGGTCAGCCGCGGCGACTGGGCCAGCATTCTTCCGTTTTGGGCGATGAAGCACCCTCCATCGTAGATGACGCGTCCCGCTTCGTTTCCGAGCAGGTTGGCATAGAGATAGGTGACTGCCATCGAGCGCGATCCTTCCAGAACCAGTCGTTCCCGAACGGCATGCTTTCCAAATGCGAAATGACTTGCGCTCGGATTGACGATGATGTCCATCGCGTATCCGTCTAGCGCACCCCTGCGCTGCGCTACCCAAGCGTCTTCGCAGATCTCGAATCCCACACGCACCCCGGAGAAGTCGAAAAAGACGTCGCCGAAAGGATAGCTCTGTCCATCGTGCTCGAGGTGCACCACTTGATTATTCGGCCAAGGTTTGAACCAGCGCGGCTCGTAGTGAAGGCCTTCTCCTGCGAGGTGCTCCTTGGCGGCAAACCCGGCGATCCGGCCGTCGGCCACGACACACGCCGTGTTGTACAAACCGCCGCGGCGCCGTACGGGCATTCCAATGCTGACGGCCATGCGCTTGGTCTGCGGCAAGAGCGCCATCAACATCGCCCACGCGCGTCTCGAAACGTCCGGGCCGAGAAACGCGTCCTCACATCCGTAGCCGGTGACGCAGAGCTCCGGAAGCACGAGCAGCCCGACGCCCTCGTCTCGCGCTTGCTCGAGCACGCTTTCGATGCGCCGTTGATTGCCGTCCCAATCGAGCGGGGTCTGGTTCAACGACGCGGTCGCGACCTTGATCGGGAGCATGTGCCGGTTCTAGCACTGCTGGGTGCCGGACCGCGCTTTCGGCGATTGACTGCCGAGGAGGGCGAGCGTATGATGATTTCTACGTTTGTCATTTTCTGCCAAGTTGAGTAATGTCATGGCATTCCATCAAGCGCCTCCAACTCTTGGAAATCAGTACGATTCTGACTCTCTGCTGAGGGAGTACCTGCAGCGAGCCTTGCCACCGGAGCTGCTCCAGCGTTTCGAGCCCGAGTATCGGGAGCTTGGCGAGCGCAGCGGCGGAGAGCTCTACCGCCTTTCTCTTGCGGATTTGCCGAACGAGCCGGTGCACACCACGTGGGATCCTTGGGGGAACCGGATCGATCACGTCGAGGTGACCGAGGTCTGGAAGCGCGCACAGGTCATCTGCGCGGAGCACGGCTTGGTCGCGGCGGGCTACGATTCGGAGCTCGGGCCTTACGCGCGCATTCATCAGCACATTCTCAATTACGTCGTGCAGGCATCGCTCGACACGTACAACTGTCCGCTGGCGATGACCGATGGCGCGGTACGCACGCTGCTCGACTCGGGCAATCAGCAATTGATCGACCATGCCCTCCCACGGTTGCTCTCGCGTGACCCAGCCAAGATGTGGACCTCGGGACAATGGATGACCGAGCGCATCGGCGGGTCCGACGTTGCGCAGACCGAGACGGTCGCTCGGCGACAAGGCGACACGTGGCGTCTGTATGGCACCAAGTGGTTCACGTCGGCCACGACCGCCGACATGGCGCTCACCCTCGCCAGGCCCGAAGGCAATCCTCCCGGCGGGCGCGGGCTGGCCATGTTCTATCTCGAGCTGCGCGACGAGCAAGGCCGTTTGCAGAACCTGCACATCAATCGGCTCAAGGACAAGTTCGGAACGCGCAAGCTCCCGACCGCGGAGCTCACACTGGATGGTGTCGCTGCCATCCCGGTCGCAGGCCTCGAAAATGGTGTCCGCAACATCACCCCGATGCTCAACATCACGCGCACGTGGAATGCCGTTGGCGCGATTCTCGGCATGCGGCGTGCGGTTGCGCTCACCCGAGACTACGCGGGCAAACGGGAGGCGTTCGGCGCGACGCTCATCGACAAGCCGCTGCACGTCGACACCATGGCGGACATGATCGCCGAGACGCAGGGCGCCTTCTTGCTGGCGTTCCGAGTCGTCGATCTCCTCGGCCGCATCGAGTCCGACGAAGCCACCCCGGCGGAGCAGCTGGTGAGCCGCTTGCTGACTCCCATCGGCAAGCTGACGACCGGAAAGCAAGCGGTGGGCGTCGCATCGGAGGCGCTCGAGTCGTTTGGAGGCGCCGGCTATGTCAACGACACCGGTCTTTCGCGGCTTCTTGCGGATGCACAGGTGCTTCCGATTTGGGAGGGAACCACCAACGTGTTGTCCCTCGATGCCTTGCGAGCGCTCAAGCAGGACGGGGTATGGGAGGCATTCGCCGGCGAGATCCACGGCCGGATCGAAGCTGCTACCGATCCGCGCTTGCAATCAGCGGTCGAGCGCGTGAGGTCGGCGATCGAGCACGCAGGCCGATGGCTCGGAGAAACCTCAGAGGAGCGCACCATGCTCGAAGCAGGCGCACGGCGCTTTGCGATGACCTTGGGGCGAGCCACCGAGCTGGCGCTGCTAGCCGACCACGCGCAATGGTGCCTGAATCACGGCAAGGGCGAGCGCGCCCTTGCCGCTGCACGCAGGTTTTCGACGAGCCGCATCGACCTCATCGAGGACGAAGACTTCACTGCCGGTAGCCGGCTGCTGGTCGACTGAGCTAGCGGATGATGGCCGTGCCGTCGAGTGGCACGGGCAAACCACTTGGAAGCTCGAGCGGCCTTGCGGGCTCCCGGCTTTCGTCTCTCAGCGCCTTGTCGATGAACAGCTTGATGAGACGCGCGTCCTCGTCGCTGAACGGCATGCCGCTGCGCTCTAGCTCGTGGGCGACGGCATCTTCGAGCTTGCCGACCGATCCATTGTGAAAGTACGGATTGGTGAAGGCGACGTTCCTCAACGTAGGGACACGAAACTTGCCGCGATCATCCTGGAGACCGGTGACCTCCATGAGACCATCGTCCACTACGCCTTCGAGCTCCGGGACGCCTCGGTTCTCGAAGCGCTCCGATTCGAACAAGGGAGGCGCATGGCATTCATCGCAACCCATTTCGGCGAAACGAAACATGCCCTCGGCGACCTCATCGGTCAGAGCCTCCAGATCGCCCTGGACATACGAATCGTAAAGCGCACGTTTCGATATCATCGTGCGTTGGAAAGCCGCGAGCGCCGAAGCCAGGTTTTCGACGCTGACGCTCGGGTCCTCGGGAAAGGCCTCGGCAAACCGTCGCGCGTACTCGGCAATGGTTGCGATTTCAGCGACCGCTTCTTCCGGGTCACGTCCCATCTCGTCTGCTTCGAGCATTGGGACCAGCGCCTGTTCCTCGAGCGTCGCGGTGCGTCCGTCCTGGAAGAAGCTCTGCCGGAAGGCGAGGTTGTAGAGGGTCGACGCATTGCGCCGCATCACGTTCGGACCGGTCCGTCCCGGTCCCGCGAGCAAGCCCGCCCCGAGACCCACCGAGCGCTGCAGAGAATCACTCATTCCCCAAATCTCGCTATGGCAGGTGGCGCAGGCGGTCTCGCGATCGCCGGACAACAAGGTCTCGTAGAAGAGCAGCCGGCCGAGCTCGACTCTGGCGTCGGGAACTCCACGCATGCTCGGAGGATTCTCCGGGAACTCCCTCACGGGCCATGGCAAGTCGACGACCGCTGGCGGATCGTTCGTCCCCGCTGCCTCGCCGCACGAAGCCAGCAACGCGGCGCAGACCAGTGTGAGGCGAATCACTCGATCGCGAGATTGCACGGAGCAAACCGTGGGTCGTTGGTGTCCATGGCCGCGATCCAATCGCGGATCACCTGGGCGCCTTGCGCATGCACGGTGCTTCGGCCGAGAGGCGCCATCATCTCGCCGGCCGTCACCGACTCGATCCGGCACAGCAGGAGCGAGCGGTCGGGATCTCCCGGGAAAATGTCGTAGTTCTGTGTGCAAGTCACGCCATTGCCCGCAGAGGTTGCAGTCTTACACACACCCCAGCTAGTCGTGTCCTCGGAGGTGGGATCGAGATTGGCCCAATCGAGGAACAGAACCTTGTCCGCCACCTCGCCATCGGGTGCGTGGCAATGGGAGCAGTTCGAGTCAAGCCATGAACGTGCCGCTTCGTGCAAGCAATCGAAGTCATCAGGGTTGCAGCCTGCGTTGTGCTCGACCGGTTCGACGTAGGTGATACGGGGGTTGTTCTCGTTCTCGGGGGGAGGCGCATTGCTCAGCAACGAGAGCGCGTTCAGATGGTCGATCTGATTGACGAGGCCTTCTCCATAGTCGTTTTCGCGGTTGAGCATGCCGGTCGACGGTCCGAGCGTGCGGGTGTCGGGTGACGTGCCGTGGCACTTGCGGCATGCGCCATTCGAGGGGACGCCGTAGTTCTCCAAGGTCTGCGTATTGCCATCTTCGTCGATCCAGCTCACGGACACCGTGAGGCCGCCTAACGTGAGCACGGCGTCGGTCATGTCTTCATTGTAGACGTAGACCCACACTTTCCAGCCATCGACGTCGTGCACCAAGAGCCGGGTTTCGATGAGCTGCTCTCCCATTTCAGGAGATCGCATGTCGATGGGATACGCGAAGGTTTTTACATAGATCGTGCCCACGGGGGCCTGCCAGCGCGCGTCGTCCGAGTACTCGATCTGTCCACCCATGCGAAGCGTGACAAATCGATGCTTAAGCGCATAGTCGGTGAACAGGGGAGAGGTGACCTCGAATGGGACCACGCCTTCCGCCGGCATCTGGTTTCGGATGTCGTCGAACAGCTCCCACTCCGAAAGGAGGTCCTTCCGGCTGAGATCGACGCCACCGGTTCCACCTTCGCCACCTCCTCCAGCGGCACCGCCGACCCCGGCCGAGCCGCCTTCGCCGCCGGTGCCACCTACACCGGCAGTGCCTCCGATGCCTCCGTCATCGGAGGAGCTGGTGTCACAGCCTACGGCTACGAGGAGGAGGAGGAAGGAGACGATTAAGTTAAGTGCGTTCTTCACGAAATGCCTGCCCTTGCGATGGTGATGTCAGTTGTTGATGAGGACCGCTGGAAGGGTGCAGTCGCGGCCCGTCGGGTCCTGGGTGTTGCTTTCCACGATACAACCGATGAACTCGCCCTCGGTTGCCGCGTCCTGGCATTGATTGCTGGTGAGGTCGGTGTACGACGCGCGCTCCGCCTCGCCGAGACAGATGTTCGGGTCGGTGGTGTCTACGTTGATGTAGCCGTCCCAGATCACATCGGAGGCGCCATCGGCCCATGCCGTGATCAAGACCGCGATCTGGGCTAGAATCCCCTGAGGATCGGTCCCGTTGCTGATCAGCTCGTTGTCGTGGATGTAGACGTTCTCCGGGTAGGGGTTGTAGCCCTCCTGGTACGTGCAGTCGGTGCTGGCGACTTGGCAGAGGATGACATTGCTCACGACCAGCATGCCGGTGCTCACGTTGCTATCCATCACGTTGTCGCGAATTTCGATGCCATCGCCGGAGAAGCTCATCGCACCGGTGCCGGGTGGAATGTTCGACACCGTCGTGTTCGGACGAGCGAAGTTTTCGCGGTTGTTGCAGTACACGTAGTTGTTGCGCATCAGGATGTTCTCGTTGGCCAAGCGCTCGAGGCCCGGCTCTTGAAGCGCGAGAAGGCCGCCGCTGTTGTCGAAGATGTCGTTCTCATACACCTCGACGTCGAGCGAGTTCTCCACCTCGAGACCTGCGACGTTTCCGTACACCTTGTTATAGCGAACGATGCCGCCTTCGCATTGGCCCACGTAAACACCAGCGTCCGAAGCGCCGACCACCTCGACGTATTCGACCAGGGTGTCCTGACACTTCGTGGGGTACACGGAGTATGCGCCGTTTTCGGGGACCGAGCCCGCATCCCAAGTCACGTAGAGCTTACGGAAGACCGAGTCAGCCGCCTTGACCTCGACACCATTGCCAGCGGTGTTCACGATCCACATGTTTTCGATGGTGAACCCATCAGTCGTGACGTCGAACCCGCGGTCGCCGCGCCCCTGATAGTCGAGCTTGACGCTATCGGGGCTCTCGCCTTTGCCTTTGATGGTCAGATTTGCAGCGGAGGATACCGTTACGGAGCCCTCCATGTCGTAGGTCCCGGGCTCGAGGCAAATGATGTCTCCAGAGCTCGCAAGCTCCACCGCTGCGTTGATCGCCGCTGCGTCGTTCGTGCCCGTGGCTGACAACGTGGTGTCGCAATCATCGGTGGGCGTAGCCGGAGCGTTCTCGATCGAATACCCGTCCGGGTGCCCGATGACGTCCGCACAATCGGCAATTGGAGTCCACTCCATGCCTCCCGTACCGCCCGTACCGCCGTCACCGCCACCGCCGTCATCGCTGTCACATCCGACGACTGCAATTGCAGCCGCAAAGAGCACGCTGATAAGTATCTTGAAATTCATAAACGGGTCTCCTCCTCCGAAACAGGTCGGCCCCTATCTAACACCAAACCGAGAAAGTGGAAAGTGAGTTTAACTCACAATTTGTCGTTTTCTTATAAGTTGCCGATATAGCTCAGCTTTTAGCTGATAGCGGCGCTGCTTTGTCCATGTACACGGCCAGGTAGCCCTTCAGCAGCGTCTTCATCTCGGCAATGATGCGATTCGCCAAATCGGGGTCGTCCACGGACAGCGCCCAATCCTGCAATGCGTTGACGGCTTTGATCGCCGATTGCGTGACCAGCTCGATGCGATCCGGTGGAATCACTGCTCGTAGCGCCGGATGCAGCGCGAGCATCGCCGCGACGCGCTCGTTCGACTCGTCGGTGAGGGCGCCGAACTCCGGCGTCGGCCGAATGCTCAGCAGCAGTTGCGCGTAGCCGGGCTGCTCGGAATACCCCTGCATCGTCGCATCGATTGCGCGATCGATGGCCTCATTCCAGGGCAGCACGCCGAAATCCTCGGCGATCAGGCTTGCTGTCTTGAGATCGACCTCCGCCATCACGCGCCGTGCTAGCTCGGCCAGCACGGAAAGCTTGTTCGGAAAGTACTGATAGACCGATCCGATGGGCACCCCTGCCTTCTCCGCGATCGCTCCCGTCGTGATCTTGTCGACGGGAGTGTCGCCCAAGAGCTCGGCAGTCGCATCGAGGATGCGCTCCACGCGATCGCGTGAGCGTTCTTGGCTCGGCTTCCTGCGCGGAGACAGCTGATCGGACTTGGTCGTCACGGTGTGCTCGGGGGGCGAGTGTTCAGTCGAGCTAGATGAGAAGGCTAGTGACAAGCGCGATAATGCGCAATTTCGAGCCTAGATCCCACCCTGAGCTACGCGCTACACTGCGAATTCCTCGAAATCCGCCATGGCCTCGACTCCCACCACCAACGGAAGCCCGCAGGAGGCAATTGCAGCCTCTTCGATAGAGGACCGCCCGGCCCCGGCGGCATCCGTCGATCTGCAATCGTCGGAATTCTATCTCAACCGCGAGCTCACTTGGCTCGCGTTCGTCAAGCGGGTGCTCCACGAGGCCGAGGATGAGCGCACCCCGCTACTCGAGCGCGTGAAGTTTCTCGCCATCACGGCATCCATCCTTGACGAGTTCTTTATGAAGCGGATCGGCGGCCTCAAGCAGCAGGTGGCGGCGGGCGTCCACAAGCTCACGGTCGACGGGCGCACCCCGATGCAACAGATTCAGGAGTGCCATGATGTCATTCGCTCGATCACCGTCCAGCAGCAGCACTTGTGGGATGGGCTCCGCAACCGGCTCGACCAGGCCGGCATCGAGGTCGCCGATTACTCCTCGATATCTCCCGAAGACCAACGGTGGCTTCGCGATCACTATCTCGACAACATTTTCCCGCTGGTCACGCCGCAGGCGATGGATCCGGCGCACCCGTTTCCATTCGTTTCGAACCTGTCGCTCAACCTTCTGGTCTCGCTCCACTATCCGAATGATCCGGCTCCGCTGCTGGCCCGCGTGAAGGTGCCCCTCGGGTCCGGCGTTCCGAGATTCGTCCGGGTTGGTGAATCTCTGGTCTTCGTCCCGCTCGAGGAGATCATGGCCAACAACCTCGACCTCTTGTTTCCGGGGATGGTCATCGATCGGATCGAGCTCTTCCGAGTCACGCGAAACGCAGACGTCGAGGGAGACGAAGACAAGGCCGACGACTTGCTCGCGCTCATCGAGTCGGAGCTCCAGGAGCGGAAGTTCGCGCCCATCGTTCGGCTTCAAGTCGCCCAAGGCATCGATACCACGCACCGCGGCCGGCTCGCCGCAGAGCTCGGTTTGGACGAGCAAGCGGACGTCTTCGAGGTCGAAGGCTTTCTGGGGCTCGCCGATCTTTTCGAGCTCGCCTCGCTCGACATTCCAGAGCACCGAGACCCGGATCACCGCCCGGTCGACACACCGGTTCTCGTCGGGCGAAGCAACGTCTTTCATGCGATCCGCGACCATGGCGCACTCCTCGTCCACCACCCGTACGAAGCATTTGGAACCTCGGTAGAGCGTTTCTTGCGTGAAGCGAGCGAGGACCCGAAGGTCCGCGCCATCAAGATGACGCTCTACCGCACCTCGTCGAAATCCCGTGTCATTCAGCATCTGGTCAATGCCGCGCTCAACGGAAAGCAAGTCGCGGTCGTGGTCGAGCTCAAGGCGCGTTTCGACGAGGAAGCCAACATCAACTGGGCCGCGAAGCTCGAGCAGGCTGGCATCCACGTCACCTACGGCGTCGTCGGCCTCAAGACGCATTGCAAGGTCATTCTGGTCGTCCGACAGGATCACAACGGGTTGCGCCGGTACGTGCACATCGGTACCGGCAACTACCATGAGGAGACTGCCAAGCTCTATTCCGACATCGGGCTCCTCACCTGCGATCCGGACATCGGCCGCGATGCAACGGAGCTATTCAACTACTTGACGACTGGTTACAAGCCGAGCCGCAGCTACAAGAAGATCCTCCCGGCGCCTAAGATTCTGAAGCCCGCCCTGTTGCGCAAGATTCGACGAGAGGTGCGACGCGTCGCAGAAGGCAAGAAGGGGCTCATTCAGATCAAGACCAACGCGCTCGAGGACGTCGACATCACGCGCGCCCTGTACGAAGCGTCGCAGGCAGGAGTGCAGATCGATCTCATCGTGCGGGACTCGTGCCGGTTGCGTCCCGGCATACCCGGTCTCTCGGAGAACATTCGGGTCATCAGCGTAGTCGGGCGTTTCCTCGAGCACTCGCGCATCTACTACTTCCACAACGGAGGCCAGGACGAGTACTACATCGGCTCCGCTGACTGCATGACCCGTAATCTGGTCAGTCGAGTCGAGGTTCTTGCACCGGTGGAGAAGGAATCGCTGCAGGAGGAGCTTCGCACCGTTCTCGACGTGCTCCTCAACGATCAACGGAGTGCTTGGGAGATGCAGCCCGATGGCACCTACGTGCAGCGCAACGGTGGCGAGGGAGCCGAAAGCGCGCATCAGGAGCTCATCAAATGGGTCGAGCGCCGGTTCGCAGAGGCCAACCGTCTGCGAAAGAGGAGCGCGCGCGGGCCGCGCGGGATTTCAGGGTCCGAGTAACGTGATGCGGCAGGCCCGCAAACACGCGATCCGAATGCTTTCGCTCTTTGTGGGAGCCTTCATCGCTACCCTCGCAAGCGGAGCTTCGGCGCAACGCATCCTCATGGCGTCGCCGACCTGCGAGGAGCTCACCATCATGGACTTCTTGGCGCGCCTCGACGAAGAGGAAGGCCGCTACAAGCGTGGGCTGGATGCGCAGGGGCGGCGCGAGCTCTCCCAACTTCGTAGGGAGGTTTGCGCTCCGTACGTGGGCTACCGTGTAACGCGTCATCCCACCACCACATGGTCGAACGGACGATCCATCGTGCGTGGTTATCTAGAGCTCAACCATCCCAACGGACGGATTGCCAAGAGCCGAAGCGGCGAGTGGTTCTACCCTAGCGGCGCCAGGGCGAAGAGCGCCCTCGGGCAGTGGGAGTACGCAAACGGATTGCTGGCGCGAGCTCCAACGGGGGAATGGTATACGCGCGAAGGAAAGTACGTCGAAGATGCCGACGCGTGGCGCGCCAAAGCGTGCGACTACCTCGGCAAGCAGCTCTGCCCGATTGGGAAAGCCGACGAGGACTTGCTCGCAGTGACGATGATGGGGCTCATCAACGAGGTTGCTCCGCCCAAGCAAGAGGCGAGGCCCGAGAAAGACGACAAGGGCAAGGACGAGAAGAGCAAGAAGGACGAAGACGGCTCGGAAAAAGCTGACTGAGCGGCCGCCACGATGTGGTAGAACCCAAGGTCATGATGGAGCCCTCCCTTCGCGGCGCAACCTCCAGAGCCGACCGAGAAACCTTGCTCGAGACGGCCAAGGCCTCTCCTCGGCTTGCGGGCCAGCACGAAAAGGAACGCTGGCTCGCACTGTATTCGGACGACGCGGTCCTCGAAGACCCGGTCGGGACGCCGGCCTCGCACAAGGGGAGGCGACCCGGCCGGCTCGGCGACGAGCTCGGCCGTTTCTACGAGGCATTCATCGCACCGAGCGAAATCGAGATCGTGTCGCGGCGCGATATCGTCTCCGGCATGCACGTGTTTCGCGCGGTCGACATTCATACGAAGAACACGAAGACCGGCCTGAAGATGAAGGTGCCGGCCAATCTGCTCTACGAAATCATCTGTGACGCGGAAGGACGGTCCGCGATCCGGCGCATGCATGCGCACTGGGAGCTCAATCGCATGACTCGCATCCTGATGAGTGAGGGTCTGTTGGGAGTGCGCACCATTGCGTTCATGAACTGGAGTATGTTGCGTGCGTTTGGCCCGAAATGGCTGCTGAGCTATTTCCAGACATCGCAGCAAGGCGTCGGCCGCAAGGGTAAGGAGCTGATCGAGCGCATGGCCAAAGAGATCGGTCGTGACGGAGGCAGCTTCTTCGCCGACGACGCCACCGTGGAGCTGCCGGGCGTAGCGACGGCGCCCATCACCAAGTTCCTGGAGGGGTGCACCGCTCTCGAGGTCGCGGACACGTTGGCATCGGGTCAGACGGTTTCCGGCCTGGCGTCCCTCGAATGGGGAGGACGTCCCCGGGAAGCCGCGTTCGTCGCAGAGCTCGATTCCGACGGCTCTCGCGTGCGACGACTCCGTTGGTTCTGGGAGGAGTGACGATGATCAAGAAGGTTGCGATCTGGTCCGGCGCCGCGCTGGTCGTTCTGTTGCTCTATCTCTTGCTGTGGCCGGTCCCCATCGATCCAATCGCCTGGGAGCCGTCACCCGTTCCGGCACTCGAAGGCGACTTCGCCGCCAACCGGGTGCTTCAAGACATGCAGATCTTCGCGACACCAAACAGTCACGGCCCCGAGGACGTGGCGGTCGATGCCGAGGGACGCATTTACGTGGGCGTCGAAGAAGGGAAGATCCTTCGCTATGCGCCCGATGGCGCCAACCCCGAGGTGTTCGCCGACACGGGGGGCCGGCCGCTCGGCTTGGACTTCGACAACGACGGCAATCTAATCGTCGCCGATGCGTTCGCAGGGTTGCTCTCGGTCGACCCGAGCGGCGCCATCGAGGTGCTGTGCACGCAAGCCGGCGAGCATCCGCTCGGTTTCCCCGACGACGTGGACGTCGACTCGCAAAACGTAGCTTGGTTTTCCGATGCCTCGTTCAAGTGGACACAGCATGAGGTCATGCACGAGGCGCTCGAAAGCGCCCCGAACGGGAGGCTGCTGAAGCACGACCTCGAAAGCGGCGAATGCGCGGTCGTCTTGACGGGGCTCCATTTCGCCAATGGCATCGCGGTGTCGCCGGACGACACCTACGTGCTCGTCAACGAAACGATGCGCTACCGCACCAAGCGGGTTTACGTGCGCGGTCCTCGCCAAGGCGAGGTGGAGGTCTTCATCGACAACCTGCCGGGTTTCCCCGACGGAATCTCCACCGGGGCCGACGGCATCTTCTGGTTGGCGCTCTACGCTCCGCGAAACGCGCTCCTCGATTCGGCCGGACCGAAGCCATGGCTGCGCGAAATCATCTTCCGCATCCCCGCTGCGCTACAGCCGAAGCCGAGGCGGCACCCCTTCGTCTTGGGCCTCGTTGAGAACGGCAAGGTCGTCTACAACCTCCAAGACGAGCAGGGCGCGACCTTCTCCAAGTCCACGAGCGCCGAGCAGGTCGGGGATTGGCTGTACGTAGGAAGCCTCACGGAGCCCGCTTGGGGCCGAATTCGCGTTTCCGAGCTTCCCCGACGGTGAGGTCGTCGGCTTGCGGACCGTTTCAGATGCTTTGACTATCGGTGCGATTCTTGGATGGGAGCAATGAGATGTTGCGGTTGCGTTTGGTTGGCTTTGGGCTCGTCGTGGTCCTTGCGAGTGGAGGTTGCAGCTCATCCGGCTCCGGCTCCATTGCACGGGTCGTGGGCGCGGACGATGGAACGGTCGAAGTCGTCGTCGACGAGCGGGTGCTTTTCGCGCTTGCACCCACCGGGCCCGTCGCTCGCAACTTCAGTGAAAGGCCCGTAGGCGTCGGGACCATCTCGTTCGAGCGTACCGACGAGGTCGTCGACCCGTTGTCGGTGCAGTCGGTGGTGACCGAAGGAGCGGGCGTCCGGGTCGAGTACGAGAGCAGCAGCTCTCGAAAAGCCACGTTGATTGCAAGTCCCCTCGACGACGAGGTGAGCGAGTTCCGGCTCGAGCTCAGGGGTCCGCCTGCGGATTCGATTGCCGTGGGCATTCGCTGCGATGAGGAAGGGACTTTTCATGGTTTCGGGGAACAGTACAACGCAACCAACCAGCGGGGTGAGGCGTTCGAGTTGCTGGTCAACGAGCAAGGCAACGGTCGCGACGGAGGCCCGGGTGCGTCGATCGGCGACGAGCACACCACCTATTTCCCCATGCCCTACTACGTCGATGCACGGGGCTTTGGTGCGCTCTTCAGCACTGCGCGCCGTGTAGACGTGGATCTCTGCGCGAGCGATAAAGACATCGCCTGGTTCGAAGTGATAAGCGGAGCTCCGGTGCGGTGGCGCGTGTTCCATGGGCCCACAGCCATGGAGGTGATCCGGCAGCTCGGAGACGGAGACCTCGTGGGCCGGCCGTCGCAACCTCCCGCCTGGGCTTACAACCTGTGGATGGCCGGGCAGGGTGGTCGAGGCGCCGTCGAAACGGAGCGCGCTGCCTTGGAGGCCGCCGGCATTCCCGTAGCGGCGTTTTGGGTGCAAGACTGGGGTGGGATACGCCAGAACTTCGATGGGGGTTTTGGCGTTCAGTACATCTGGGAGGCGGATGAGACGCTGTATCCGAGCTTTGCGTCGATGGTTTCGGACTTCCATGCAGGCGGCTACAAGTTTCTCACCTATGTAAACCCATTCATCGTGAATCCCGATAGCGTTGCGGAGGAAGACGACCCGGCACGGTTCGCCGAGCGGTTCGATCCCATGGAAATGGGGCTGCTGCTCAAGAACCAGATGGGAGACACCTACATCGACATCATCGTGCCGAACATTCCGCAGTCCGATGCCCATCCGGATTTTTCAAACCCCGCCACGATGGAGTTCATCGTCGACTCTCTCGAGGAGATCGTCCGCACGTACGACGTGGACGGATGGATGGCCGATTTCGGCGAGTGGGTGCCTCTCGATTCGGTGCCGCAGGACGGAAGCGACCCCATGGAGCGCCGCAATACGTTCCCCGTCGACTGGCACCGTGCCTCTCGGCAGGCGCTGGAAAACGTTCGCGACGAAAACTGGGTGAGCTTCGCTCGTTCGGGGTTCACCGGCGTGCAAGGGGTTGCGCAGATTCACTGGGTCGGGGACCAGGAAACCAACTGGGGCGAGCTCGATGGGCTGCCGACGGTCGTTCCCGCCATGCTGAACCTCGGCTTGGCCGGGCAACCGTTCGTAACCCACGACATCGCCGGCTTCGCGCGCGGCGACGGACCGAGCACCAAGGAGCTATTCCAGCGATGGACGGAGCTCGGTGCGTTCACTCCGATCATGCGCACCCACGATGGCGCCGACAAGGTCAAGAACTGGCGCTGGAATCGGGACGGGGAAACCACGGCGCACTTCCGCAAATTCGCCTTCGTGCACTGCGCGCTGAGGAACGACTTCATGACGTTGGCCGCCGAAGCCGAGACGAGCGGGGCGCCGATTGTCCGGCACCTCATGCTCGTCTTTCCGGACGACCGGGAGACCTGGGATCTCAGCGATCAGTTCATGATCGGCGATTCTCTTCTGGTGGCGCCGGTCCTGGAGGAAGGCGCCACCTCCCGGTCGGTCTACTTCCCCGCGGGCACCTGGTACAACGTCTGGACGGGCGATGCCGTCGAAGGCGGCCGCCGAATGACCGTCAATGCCCCGATCGAAAGCCCACCGGTCTACTCACGAGGAGAGGACCGCGACGATCTCCGCAATGCCGAAGCCATGCTGACTGTCGAAGACTGTCGTTAGAGCGGCTTCGGCAGTAGGGTCAGCGCTGGTGACGACACGGGGAGCCACGCTGTGGGAGCGCGTTCATCCGGCCTGGGTGGGCCTCGTCGGGCTTGCGCTGTATCTGCGAACCATCCCCTATGGCTTCGTGCTGCGCGACGATCCATGGCTCATCCGCGACAATCGGCTGCTCCACGAGCTTAGCTTGGCTTCGGTTTGGCGGGTGTTGACCGATTTTTCTTGGGAGCAGCGGTACCGGCTCGGCGCGGAGTATCTGCCGGTCCGCGATTTGTCGGTGATGCTCGACTACGCGCTCTACGGCGAGTGGGTGGGCGGGCAGCATTTGACGCAGGTGATGCTTTACGCTGCCACCTGCGCAGTCCTCGCGTCTTTGGCGCTCGCGCTTTTCGGGAGCCGTCCGGTCGCTTGGCTGGCTGGCCTCTTGTTTGCCACCCATCCCATCCACGTGGAGGTGGTGGCTTGGTTGTCCGAGCGCAAGGGTGCCCTTGGCGCGCTTCTCCTGTCGTCCTCGCTGCTCCTCGCGACCGGGTACCTACGGCGTGGCGGGTTCGGTCGCGCGCTCGGCGCATGCCTGCTGTTCCTGTTGGCCGTTGCGGCAAAGGCCCTCGTCATCGCGGGAGCGGCCGCGCTCTTGTTGCTGGTCTTGTGGCTCGATTCCCCGATTACACGCCGAGACAAATGGCTTCTCGTCATTGCGTATGCAGCATCAGGCCTGCTCGCGTTTCTTCCCAACGTATGGGTATCTCGCTCGCTCGGAGTCATCGTCCCCTACCATGGCGAAGGATTCGCGGACACGCTGCTCTTGTTCTTTCAAGCCCACACGCAGTATCTACGTTTGATGGCGTATGGCGGTCCGTACGCCATCGACTATCCGATCGGGCCCGGGGCAGCAGGGCTCGGGCGCTGGCTGCCAGGAGCGCTCGCTACCGTGCTCGGTCTCGCGGCATTGCTTTGGGCGTTGCTCGACCGTTCGAAGCGCACGGCCATCACCTTCGGCATCGCTTGGTGGTTCGTTTTCTTGGCCCCGGTCAGCCATTTGCTGGTTCCGGTTCAGAACTACGCGGCAGACCGATATCTGTTCTTACCGAGCTTTGGAATGCTCCTCGCCTTCGCCGCATGGTTGATGAAGCTTCCGCGGACAGTGTCTCTGCCGCTCGGGATCACGACAGTCCTGGTGGCCTGCGCCTGGACTCTCGCGCAGACGCCCGTGTGGTCGAGCACCGAGCTGCTCTTCGAAAACGCGGTCCGGGCGGACCCGAGCAACGCCGGCGCCTGGGATCAGCTCGCCTCGTTGGCTTCCGATCGTGGCGATCTCGAGCGTGCTTGGGCCTACACTGGCCTGGGGCTCGAGCATTCGCCTGGCGATTGGCGACTCATCCATCGTCAGGGGCTGCTTCTTGCTTCGGAAGGCAAGCTCGATTCGGCCATCGAAGCGATGGAGCGTGCCGCTTCGGCGCCCGAAGCCCACAAAGCCTACGCCAACCTCGCGCTGCTCTACCTCAAACGAGGGAGACGCGATGAGGCGCTCCGCATGGCCGAGGAGGCGGTCCGCCTCCAACCCGATACCGCGCACAATCAACGCGTGCTCGGGATCGTCTCCCTCGAGCTCGGCAGGACCGAGCAGGCGTGCCATGCCTTCCAGCGAGCGTTTGCGCTCGACCCATATGACGCGAGCAACGTCAGCAATCTCCATCTGTGCGCCTCCCAGCGCGCGAAGGATGGCAAGCCATGACGACTTGGAGAAGGACCGGTGCGTGAGCTTGGAATCGTGGTCGCCATCACCGCGCTGATGTGCCTGCTCAGCGGAATCTGGTTCACGCCATGGGAAACGCTCTACGAGACCGGCATCTGGGTCACCGTAGCCGGTTTCATCGTGGGGCTGCCGACGGGGCTCCTCTATCACCTCCGGCTCTACCAGGTGCTGAGCCCTCGTGGCGAGCTGCCGCCAGGGTGGTATTGGCAGCCGCTTCGCTTCAATGCGCTGCTCGGCAAGGACGAACGCGCCGGTGTGATGGCGTGGTGTTACATCGGCGGGCTTGGCTTCGTCATCATCTGCATCGGTCTCGTCATGATGGGCGCCGGCGTTTCCATGGCCGTCATTCGCGGGGTATGAGACCGTCCCGCTGAAGCTGCGACACGGTCCGCAGTGTCGCCTTCGAGCGGTTCAGTGTGTAGAAATGCAAGCCCGGGGCGCCACCCGACAAGAGGGAGCGGCACTGCCCTGCAGCGAAATCGACGCCTGCCTGCAGCGCGGCTTCCTCGTCGTCCCCTGCATCGCGAAGCGCAGCTTCGAGGGAGTCGGGTACGGAAGTGCCCGGCGATAGCGAAGCGATGCGGTGCAGATTCGTCAGATTCAGGACCGGCATGATCCCAGGGACGATCGGGACGTGGATCCCTTCGGCCCGAACCGCCTCGACGAAGCTCCAGTACTTGTCGTTATCGAAGAAGAGCTGCGTTATCAAGAACTCCGCGCCGGCTTCGACCTTGCGCTTGAGGTTTCGAATGTCCGCTTCGAGGCTCGGGGCCTCGTGATGCTTTTCGGGATAGCAGGCTCCGCCGATTCCGAGCGAATAGCCGGTGCGCACGAACCCCGTCAGCTCGCTGGCGTAGCGGAATCCGCCCTCCACCGGCTTCCAAGCGGCGTTGCCCCGGGGCGGGTCGCCTCGCAGCGCGAGAACGTTGTCGATTCCGTGTGCCCGCATGTGGCGTAGCGTCGCGTCGAGCTCGGACTTCGTGGTGCCGGTGCACACCAAGTGCGCCATCGTCGGGATTCGGAACGTTTGCTGGATCTCGATGGCCAGGTCGGCGGTGCGCTCGCGCGTGGTGCCCGCAGCGCCGCACGTGATGGACACGAAGCCCGGCTCGATCGCCAGAAGACGCTCGATTGCGCGCCACAATGCGCGGCGACCCGCTTCATCCTTGGGCGTGAAGAACTCGAGCGAGAGCACGGGCCCTTCCTGAGCCGCGTACAAGTCGGCGATGCGCATGGCGACTCTCTATACGTGCAACCGGCACCGGTCGGCAAGACGCCGGGCTGCCAGCAGCAGCAAGATCGGAAGCACGCCGAGCCCCGTCGCGTCCCCCGCGCCTGCATGGCACCCCGCCGCGGCGTCTGCTTGGGCTCCAGCGTCCATGTCGGTCCCTCCGTCGACGACGCCAGGTTCGATGCCAGCGTCCGGCGCTTCACCCACCCGCAGCACGAGATCCGCGCATTGATAGTAGATGTCGTTGCCCGGTATGGTGTACGGCGGCTTGTCGTACATCACCTGGATCACCTGCAGCGTGCAGTTGTCGCAGGCGACGTCGGGGAGGGTCACGGTTGCCGTGTGCTCTCGCTCACCCGGGCCCTTGTCGGCGATCCCATCCAACAAGACGGCGTCGTTGGAATAGAGCTCCATCATCGTGGCCGGATCGACGAAGTCGTCATCGCCATCGAGGTCGAACGCGATGCGGTAGTGACCCGGATGATCGATGTACTCATCCCAGCGCACTTCGATGGTTTGGCCCGGCTCGTAGTACGAAACGTTGTTGGTTCGCTCGCCCCCGGCAACGCCGCAGGGCCCCGTCTTGAGCACGCTCGGGCCATATCGGGAAACCGGAAGCGTCAGGTCCAAATGCGCGCTGGCTTCGAGCGGCCAAAACGCGGCGCAGACCAGCACGAGGGCAGCTAGGAGGGTCGTCATGTGAGGAACCTTACCGATTCGGTGGGTCGAATCCGCATTTGTGACATCTGGCACGATGGGCTGCAACAATCGCGCGACCAGTGTTACAAAAGCGTCTATGCCTCTTGCCGCTTCGGGAAGCCCGATGCGGCTCCGGTCTCGGCGCCGATCATCTGGCCGCCCAATCGCCGAGCACGCGGCGTCGGCTTGATCGACGCCTCGCGAACGGGCTAAGCAAGTCTCATGCTGCGCTTCACCATCCTGTTGTCGCTGATCTTCGTGTTGCCCGCCTGTGAACGCTCCAAGATCGACGAAGCCAAGTGGAAGTCCGCTGGCGCCGAAGCAGTTGAGCCGTTCAAGAAAAACCTCAAGCAGGCGCTCGTCGAGGGCTTGGCGGAGGGCCCGGTGAAAGCGATTGCGGTCTGCCAGGTGAAGGCGCCGGAGCTCGCCGAAAAAGCGAGCTCCGTGTCGTTCAAAGTCGGTCGCACCAGCGACAAGCTACGCAATCCCGACAACGCGCCCAAATCCTGGATGAAGCCGTTCCTCGATCAGTACGTCAACCATCCCGACGAGAGGGAGCCAGCGGTGGTCCTCATCGACCAAAACACCGTCGGCTACGTCGAGCCAATCTTCCTCCAGCCTCTTTGCGTCACTTGCCACGGCGAGAGCTTGGCGCCAGACCTGAAGGCCAAGCTGTCCGAGCTCTATCCCAACGACCAGGCTACTGGTTACCAGGCCGGCGACTTTCGCGGCATCTTCTGGGCCGAGCTCGCTCGCAATTGACGGCCGGCGCGACGAGGCTCAGCCCCACGCCGCCACGCTCTCCGGCTCGATGTAGTAGAGGACGCGCACTTCACCGGGCTGCCGAAACGGATATTCATCGGCTCCGAGATACTTCTTCGCCATGCGATTGATGTGCTCGTCCGCCCCTTCGTTGGTGATTTTCGAGACGCGGCCGCGAATCATCAGACAGCGATACGGGTTGTCGGGGTCGGCGACGGAGACAGCCACTCTCGGGTCTCGCCGGACGTTCTGGTCCTTGACGCGCCCTTCGGCCGAATTGATCACCAACTGAGGCCCGTCGGAATCTATCCAGACCGGGCTCGATTGAGGGCTGCCGTCCGGCATGAGCGTCGACAGGTGTGCGAATGACGGCTTTTTCAGAATGTCAGCAAAGGACTTCGGTATTTGCTTCATGAAGTGCCTCCTTGGTTTTCGAGCTTGATCTCCCGAGCGTCAGAACTCTAGCAGCTCGACACCTCGGCGGTACACGCGCCACGCGGGTCGTGTCATTTGATCACTCTAGGGACACGGTGATCGTGCCGGTTTCGGGACCCGCTCCCCGAAAGCTGCCGCCGTCCGTCACGACGACGACCTCGACCGTGCGATCGGGCCGCTCGCGCTCGCCTTCGGCTCCGCCAATTTGGACTTCGACGGTCTGACCAACCCGTTCCGCGGTGTACGTGGTGAGCAGGTAGTCTCGCGCGAGATACTCGTATCCTTCGCCGTCGTCCTCGTAGAGCACGCCGTGGGCTCGTCCGTCTGCATCGAGCGAGACCAACAGGGTAAGCGGTTCGAGCAGCGCCTGCGCGGTGCTCTGTACCACTCGTCCGAGGGGCACGATCGCACCGCCCCGAATCTTGAGCACCGGGAGCTCTGGCATCTGTTCCAGGTCTTCGCCGACGAGGGTGAATTCACGCCATATTCCCGAAGGCGCCTCGAAGGGATGTGAATCGGTTTGCATCAGGTCGGGAAGAACTAGGACGTCGTTGCCGATGAGGAACGCATGGTCTTCGCCGCGTAGCCTGACATCGGCGGGATCTGCGAAGAAGACGGGACGCCAGACCGGCAGTCCGTTGACGGAAGCCTCTCGAAACAACGTGTAGATGTATGGTAGGAGGCGATAGCGGCGTTCGATTGCGAGACGGGATAGTGCTTCGACCTCGGGACCGTATGACCAGGGTTCTTGGTCCGGAGAGAGCTGCATCGTGTGCGTGCGGCTGAACGGGAAGAACGCGCCAACACCGATCCAATGTGCATAGAGCTCTGGGCTGGGCGCCCTCCAGAAGCCGCCGATGTCGGGTCCCGCAAATGGCTGGCCCGATAGGCCCATGTTCAGCGTCATGGTCACCGACCAGTAGAGGTGGTTCCAGCTCGCCGAGTTGTCGCCGGTCCACATGGCTGCGTAACGCTGTCCGCCGATGTAGTTGGAGCGAGAGAGCAAGAACGGGCGCCGGTCAGGCCGCGCGATCTTCATGCCCTCGTGAGTTGCCTGCGACATCAGGAGCCCATAGACGTTGTGGTACCGGGCGTGGGTTCCCGGTGTCAGATCGCCCCCGCCCCTATGAACTAGATCCTCGGGAAACAGCTCGGTGGGCGGTGCGACGATCGACGGCTCGTTGAGGTCGATCCAAATGCCATCCACGCCGTTGCCGAGGAGCTCGTCGAGATAGCTCTGCCACCATTGCCGGGTTTCTGGGCTCGTGTAGTCCGGCCAAACCGAATCGCCGGGCCAACTCCCCGCGACGAAGAGATCTCCCCCGGGCTCGCGGATGAAATGATCTCCTAGCAATCCCTCGTCATAAACGAAGTACTCCGGCTCGGCTTTCACGCCTGGATCGAGAATCCAAACCGATTTGAAACCGTTGTCGTGCAAGTAGGCGTTGAGACCGGCAGGGTCGGGGAACAAGGTCTCGTCGAAGGTGAAGATTCGAAACCCATCCATGTAGTCGATATCCACCCAGAGCACGTCACAGGGAATCGAGCGCGCGCGAAACTCGTCCGCGATTTCGGCAACTCGGGTGGCGGGCACGTATGACCAGCGCGCCTGCTGGTAGCCGAGCGCCCACAGCGGCGGAAGCTCGATGGTTCCAGTCAGCTCGCTCAGCTTGATGAGGACTTCTTGCGGGGAAGCCCCTTGAATGACGATCACGGGAAACGGCGCGGGCGCGGAAAAACCGATTCCGTTTCTGAGGTCGATTTCCGTTCGGTAGGTGGTATCGGCTAGCACGCCAAAGGACGAGCCGTCGGCGCGAACCGCCAGCACCCAAGGGTGCGCCTGGTAGAGATTGGGAAGCTGGTCGTCGTACTCCAAGGCGAACAGATCGGGAGGAGGGTCTTCCCGATACGGTTGCTCCGTCCAGGTTTCCGTGACCGCCCCATTCCGAAGCAGAGGTCCGGCGATCTCTCCGGTTCCATAAAGACTCGTGCCATCCTCGATGGAAATGGCCGCTTCGAAGGTCTCGCCGTCGTCCGAAAAGACAGGCAGGTCGGACCAATCTCCGGGGACGCCGCCGCGAATGAATCGGCTCTCGACTAGGGCCATCGAGATGGGCAGCGTCTCGCACTCGACGTCCGAGGGCGCGAACCGCGCGATTCCATCACCGAGGATGCCTTGAGCCTGAGGACATGTGTTCGATGCGTCGGTGCAGGCGGGCGCGATCGCGAAGACCATGCCCCAGAAAACGACGCAACGCGCATTTGCCGGCATGCGCCGAGGATGCCTGAGATCCATCCGGATGTGCCAGCTCAAACGCGGCTCGCCGTCGAATACGAGCGACTTTCGCGTTCACGGCGTGTCTGATGATCCCTGCGTACAGCACGCGACGAATACCGGTCAGGTTGGAACCGTGCTTGGCGTAGAGCTCGTCGGGGGAGTCGAAGACGCCGTAGTCCTGATTGATGCCAGTGCTTTGGATGTAAGTGTCGGTGCCGTTCCACTCGACCGGAGGGTCTTGGATATCCGTCGTGCCAACCGCATATCCACAAAATGCTCCCGAGGCGTTTGGAAACGTACATCGGACCCCGTCCAGGTAGTCTCGGTCCAAAATGAATCCCTCGAGATTCAACCAACGTCCGTCGTGGAAGACCTCCACCCAGCTGTGAATGATGTTCCGTGGGGCCAACCAATAGGCCAGCCCTGCGACCGCGCCACGTTGCAGTCGTTTGTCGATCGTAAATCCATGAGAGCGGCAAGGGATTCCGAGACCGCGCAACAGCGCCATCAATAGAGTGCCCTTGGTGTTGCACTGTCCGTATCCGTCCGCCAAGACGGCGGAAGCGGGCAGCTCGTCCGAGGCGTTGTATCCGAATGGGATTTCGTTTCGGACGAAGTCGTAGGCCGCGCCTATCGCGTGGTAGGGATCGAGGGCTCTCCAACCGCGGGCGTCGATGAGCCCGGCCAGGCTGGGGTGAGAAAAATCCAGGAGCTTCGTCTCCTCGAGGTATTTGCGCATGAGCTTCTCCTGATCCAAATATGAGGCATTCCTCGCATTCGTCACCTCGCATTCCTGCCCAGCCGTCATGCCTTCCCGAGCACGCCTCAAACCCCGCAAAATGCCGACTCAGCAGAGGTCCAAGGCCACCGTCGAGGCCATCTTGGCTGCTGCAGCTCAGGTTTTTCGACGTCATGGCTATGCCGCAACGACGACCGATCGCATCGCGCAGCGTGCCGGTGTCTCGGTGGGCTCGCTCTACCAGTACTTCCCGAACAAGGATGCCATTCTCGTCACCCTCGCCGAGCGGCACATCGACGCCGGCTTCGCGCTGGTCCGTTTGCTTCTGAGGGAGGCGTTGGCGGAGACTCCTCCGCTTGCCGCGATGCTTCGTCGTTTCGTCCTCGCCATGATTGTGCTCCACGAGCACGAGCCCGAGCTTCATCGGGTCTTGTTCGAAGAGGCTCCGCTTCCTTCGCACGTACGGCGCCGGCTACGAGAGCGCGAAAATGAGCTCGCCTCCGAGGTTTCTAGATTGCTCGAGGCACACCCTGAAGCATGCGTCCGCAGTCCGGATGTCACCGCCTACGTGATCGTCCACACCGTGGATTCCCTGGTGCACAGCTTCGTTCTTCATCCCCCAAAGGACATCGATGCGGACATGATGACCAACGAAGCAGTGCGCATGTTGCTCCGGCATCTCACCGCCGAAGGCTCTTGAGCCGGCGATTCTGATTACGGGGTGACTATGTCGAAGGTTCCGTCGAGTCGATCGAAGAGCCGGAAGAAACCGAGCAAGTCGAGTCGGCTTCCTTCGACGGTCAAATCATCCGAGAAGAGTGTCTCCCTCAAGCCGGCTTGGCCGACGAGCATACGGAGAAACAAAGCATGCGTGATGTGCAGCGTTGCATTCGCGTCCGGATCCGGATCACGTCGGTCGTGGTGCAGCACGGAGTTACTGAGGTCGAGCACGTAGCTAGTGTCCAAGTCCGTGAACACCAAGTTGACCGTCATCTCCTTGCCTTCGGCTTTGGGGCCGTTCAGGCGAACGGCCATGGCATCGAGAAAGCGCTCGATGGGCGCGTGTTTGATCATGTCCATCGCCGAGGCCAGGTTGATGCCCTCGTCCGGCCCTCCGTGGCGGAGCTCGAATGCGCCCGTCAGGTAGACGTCTCGCCACGGCGCCGACTCGGCCTGATAGCCGAGCTGGTCGTAGGCCCTAGCCAGGAGCTCGCGGGCATCCTGGTTGTCCGGATCGGCGAACACGAGATGATTCACTAGCTCCGCGACCCATCGGTACTCGCCTCTTTCATAGGCGGCCCGAGCCCTGTCGAGTAGGCTCGCCGCTCCGCCAGCAAGCGCGACGTACCGCTCACCCGCTTCAGCCGGCGGTAGGGGATCGAGATTGGCCGGGTTTCCGTCGTACCAACCAAAGTAGCGTTGATAGACCGCTTTGGCATTGTGCTCGAGCGTCCCGTAGTAGCCGCGGTTGAAAAACGAGCTGAGCAGCGATTCGGGAAGCTCCATTTGCCCGGCGATCTCCTTCGGCGTGTAGCCGTGCAGTGCGAGACGCAGCGTCTGGTCGTGGATGTATCTATACAGGTCCCGTTGCTTTGCGAGGAAATCGACGATTCGGGCATTGCCCCAGATCGGCCACTGATGCCCGCCGAAATAGACCTCAGCGTCTCCGAACAGAGTGAGCATCTCGTCTATGTATCCGCTCCACTTGAGCGCATCGCGTACCTGGGTGCCGCGAAGGGTGTAGAGGTTGTGCATGCTGTGAGCCAACACGTCGGCCCCGCAAAAGGCCTTTCGCTCGGGCAGGTAGAAAGCCAGCTCCGCAGGCGCTTCGGAGCCCGGGGCGTTCTGGAACACCAGCTTCACGCCATCGATGGTCATCTCCGTCGGCGTCTTGGTGATCGTCGCGGTTGGTTGGAGGATCCCGAATGCTCCGTAAGCCGGTTCTTTGCCAAGGCCCGAGCCGACGTGGCCCCTTTCCCCGCGCGGAAGACGCGATCCGTACATGTACGTCGATCGACGGCCCATCGCGATGCCGGCGACGATGTTCTCGCTCGTGGCTTCCTCCATGAAGCGCTCGGGCGCGATGACCGGGAGGTTCCTCACCTTTGCTTCTTCCGCGGAGACGACACCCAGCACGCCGCCGAAATGATCGACGTGGCTGTGGGTGAAGATGACGGCGGACACGGCCCGGGCACCGAGGTGCTTGCGCGCGAACGCAATCGCGGCGCGAGCCGTTTCCTCGGCGGTCAGCGGGTCGACCACGATCCAGCCTGTCTCCCCCTCGATCAGCGTCATATTGGAGAGATCGAAGCCGCGCAGTTGATAGACGCCCTTGGTCACCTCGAACAAGCCGTGGATGTTCTGTAGGCCCTCTTGCCGCCAGAGGCTCGGATTGACGCTTCCCGGTGCCGCTCCTTCGATGAAGCGGTAGGACGTCATGTCCCAGATCACCTCACCGTCGGCATTGGTGACGCGGAGCGCCGGGTCGCTTGCGATCAATCCCCGTCTTGCGTCCTCGAGGTCTTGCGGGTCGCTCAACGGTAGGCTTCGCGCAACGGCTGCGTTCCGCGACTCGGTGTAGGTGGTGGGGGCGCTGTTCCCTGCGGCGTCGGGCGCCGCATCTTCCGGCTCGAGGATCGGGGAAGGCTTCTCGTCGCAGGCCGCGAGAGTGAGGATCACGGCCAGGGCGAGCAGGGCATGATGGGTCATGGCAAAGCGTCTTTACATTTCGCTTGGAATCTTTACAACACCCGAAAAGGATCGGTCCCTTGGCGGCACCAGCGCATTTCTACAATCGTTACGTGGAGCTCGACCCCTTTCTCCAAGAGGAAGAGGCGTGGTCGCTCGTGCGGCTTTGCGAAGACTTTGGCAGCTACGGCATGTATTCCGAGGAGGGGCTCAACCAGGGCATCGGCGAAGGGCTTCCTCAGCGCTTCGATGCGGCCTTCAACTTTTTGCGTACGGGTGGAAGGCTAGGGCGTCGCGACCACGACTTGGCTACGCTCGTTGCACGGACGAACTACTTTCGCGAAACCTATGCTTACGGTGACGAGATCTTCGCTCCCGGTATCGAGCCACTTCATCGCAACGAGCAGCTCGTCGAAGCCGCAAAGCAGCTTTTCGATCGTCCGATCGTCGAGCCCGCGATCGTGTACGCGAACATCTTGCTTCCGGGACAGGAGCTCGCCGTGCATACGGACGTGCCCGAATTCCGGGGCATCAATCGCAAGCTCCACCCCGAGTGGCTTCTCGTCGTCATGCACCACTCCGGTCTCTTCGACGAGCACCGCATGCCCATCGCCACATCGGTGTCCTGGTATCAAGACACCAATGGCGGCGAGTTCGCGTTTTACCCCGATGGGGCGGACGGGCCCGCCCGGACCTTCGACGTGCGCTTCAACACAGCTGTCCTGATGGACACCGACAGCGTGTTCCACGGTGTCGACCGGGTCATGGAGGTCGATCGACCCATGGCGAGCTTCTTGCCGCGCATGCGCCTTCACGCCGTCGGCGACGGCCGTTGGGTAGTGCTCGATGGTGAGGAAGAAATCAGTCGATACCGCTGGGAAGACATGCGCTTTTCGATCTCGTGGAAGGCTTACTGCTTTCGGGACGAAGCCGAGCGCGAGGCCTGGCGCACGCATACGAGCGATCTGCGGATCGATTCCGTTCTCCAGATTCTTTGCGCCGACCTGCGAGAACGCGGCCGCATGGGAGAAGTCCGGCCGCCGAATCGCGAGCTGGCAGAGTTTCTGGTCGGCGAGTACGTGAAGTTTCCCCCGCCCTCGGTCGCCTGATCCGCGGCTGCACGCATTCCTCAGACCTGGTAAGGGTGCTAAGAGATGGATGTGTACAATCGCTACATCTTGCCGTGGGTCACCAACTTGGCCTGCTCCTCGAGGCCCAACATGAAGCAGCGGGAGAAGGTGATCCCGCTCGCCGAGGGTGAGGTTCTCGAAGTGGGGCTCGGCAGCGGGCTCAATCTCCCTTACTACGACACCAGCAAAGTGAGCAAAGTGTGGGGCCTCGAGCCATCCGAGGGGATGCGCCGGCTCGCACACAAGAGAGTGCGGCAATCGCAACTAGAGCTCGAGATGCTCCACCTTCGCGGCGAGGAGATTCCGCTCGAGTCGAGCACCATCGATACCGTGGTGGTCACCTATACGCTGTGCTCGATTCCGGACGCGGAGCGCGCGCTTCGAGGGATGCGGCGTGTGCTGCGCCCAGGTGGGCGGCTCCTGTTCTGCGAGCATGGCCTGGCGCCGGACGAGCCTGTCCGAAAATGGCAGCATCGAATCAATCCGGGCTGGCGCCTGCTTTCCGGTGGTTGCAACGTCAATCGTGACATTCCCGGCCTGCTCGAGTCCTCGGGCTTCCGCATCGTCGTCGACGAACGAATGTACATTCCCGGCGCAAAGTTTCTTTCATACAACTACTGGGGTACCGCCGTCGCGGATTAGCGCTGAACGGGGGCTCTCGGCTATCCTGAGGCCGATGGACAAAGCCATCGCGTTGCTGTGCATCGTCGGGGGAGCTGCGGCCGGGGCGGGCGCGCTGGGCTACGTGCCCTTGGACGGCACACCTCTGATGGACGTGCCCTCGTCGGCCCTGGGCATCGGCGGAGCGGTGGTCGTCCTCGCGGGCATCTTGTTGCTGAGCCGAGATCACCGGACGAGCGATGCCCTTGCCTCCGTGTTTCTGCTCGGGATTGCCGCCGGCGCCGGCTGGGTGACCTTCTACGCGCCGGAAGGGACCCTCGAACGCGCCATTCCGTTCATTCCCGCTTCCGTCGGAGACGAGCTAGCCCGGCTCTTGTTCGGCCTCGGCGCGGCCGCGTGCATCGGAATGGCCGTGCTCGCGCTTCGCCGGCTCTTCTAGTCGCGCTGCGCGCCTACTGGTCGCACACGATCACGATGTCGTCGCCCTGTTGCGTGAAGGGATCCTGAAACGGGTTCGGTTGTGGAACCGGGTCGCCCTCGAGGGTCAGGCCGCAGTTGTTGCAAAGCACGTTCGCCCAAGCCGCATCGCGCCCATCGGGGCCGCTCGCGAGCATTGCGTTGACCCAGTCGACGACCGTGGGAACACCGCCGGTCGTATCGTCATACACCTTGTTGCGGCCCCACATGGTATGAGCCGAGCCGGTGCCAAAGTAGTAGCGGTAGTTCCCAGAGGCGGCGTCGACGGCGTCGTACGTCGAAACCGATTGAGCGAGGGCGTCTTCGCCAAAGGCGCAGGTTGCGTCCCACCAGGACGTGGCAAAGAGCGGGTTCCCATTATTGAGCATGATGTTGTAGAAGCCAGTCTGTCCGCCCGCGCCTCCGTCGAAGAGGGTCGAGTAGTGCGCCCAATTGGTCTCTGGGAAGTACGTCGCAACGGCCTCGGTATAGGCTGGCATGCCATCGCCCGTGTCAATGGCCTCGCGGACGCCGGGAATGTCGGGCAGGTTGGCCGTGAAGTCCCAGTTGCTGAACTCGTCTTGGAGAAAGTCTTGCGTAATGACGCCATTGCCTGCGTCCGCCAGGACGTGAAACTGGGATGCCGGCCAGACCTCGTGCAACAACGGGGCATTGAACCAAGCGCCTTAGGCGCCGGCGCTCGACCCCGTCACGAAGACCTCTTCCGGGTTGAGGAAGTGCTCACGGGCCCACTTCTCGGCGACCTTGGAGTTGTGATAGCCGCGATGCTCGACCGTGAGCCCCTCGTAGTCCCGTGTGGCATCGCCGAAGTGGATGTCGCAGGTGCAATAGGACACGAAGACGATGTGCCAGTCGCGGAAGGGGTTGCTCGGGTTGGTGAGATCGGCGAATCCGCTGGTGTAATTATCGAGATTCTTATCCGGCAGCGTCTTGCAGGTCTCTGCGACGCACGTGAGGTTGTTCCAACATGCGCCGCCGCCTTGATAATACATCACCAGCTTGTTGACCGTTCCGCGTTTTGCGAAGTAGCGATATTCGGAGCCTTGCATGCACTGAGGCTCGTAGGTGCGCCCGAGATAGTCCGTCGGTCCGGGCATGAGCGTGACGAACGCCTGATCGTCGAGCCCGGGCGCCACGGTCGTATCGAGGACGATCTGGTCGGTGAGGCTCTCGATGTCGCCGGCGATTCCTTGATCGGTCGCGTTGGTCGGGCAGGTTCCGGAAGTCGCATCGGCCCACGCGCTCAGGAAGGCCGAAGATGCGGCCATTTTGGCGGCATCGAGCGTAGAGGCGTCCGGGTCGGCGGCGAGGTCGGCGACGTGCGCGCTCTCGGCGGTCAACACCTCTTCGCAGGCATCGCCTGCTGCTTCGAGCAGCGCGGCGCCGCATTGTGCATGCTCGGCTTGCCCGAGGTCGAGGCCATCGTTGATCGCGTCTTTGATGCTGGAGACCCAGGTTTCGATCTCGGCGCTCGCCTGTGCCGACGTCAAAGCGAGATCTGAGCAGCTCGCGTCGTCGCTCTCCGCATCGGACTCCGCCGCGTCCCACGCGGTCGCCAACACCGTGCGCGCCGACTGCAGGGCAGTGTCACGAACGCCGTCATCTTGGTCGATCTCCCATGCGGCCCACCCCTCGAATGCGCTCCGACAGAAAGCGCCGGCCGCTTCTTGCTTGTCGCTCACACAGAGATTCGCCGCGTACTGGTCCGAAGAAGGGCTGCCACCCGTACCGCCATCCGAGTCACCGTCGCTACAGCCGATGCCAAGGGACACCGGAACGGCCACGAGGGCCAACAAAGCAAGTTTCTTCAGTCGCACATCCACCTCCGCAGCCGTTTTTTCGTATGAAATCCCGCGTCAGGTCAAGCCTCCGCATCATTTCGGCCTCCCGGATCCGGTAAAACCCTCGAAAAACGGCCCGGCGAGTTTCCTTCTGCGCTGCGCTCGGAAGGTCGCTCCCAACCGCGCGCGACGGCCTTAGGATGTTCCTAGAAAAAGGAGGGAGCGCACGATGGCGGGCTCCAAGATCGCAATCATCGGATCGGGAGATGTGGGAAGAGCGCTGGCGGACGGATTCCTCGAGCATGGATACGAAGTAATGCGGGCCTCACGTGACCCCTCCAAGCTCGACGACTGGAAGGCAGGCGCGGGCGACAGGGCGTCGACGGGGAGCTTCGACGAGGCGGCCGAGTGGGGCGACATCGTCGTCTTGGCGGTCAAGGGAACGGCGGCAGAGTCGGCGGTCGAGCTCTGCGACGTGGAGAATCTCGCCGTCAAGACCGTCATCGATGCGACCAACCCCATCGCCAACGAGCCTCCGCAACACGGTGTGCTCAACTTCTTCACCAGCTTCGACGACTCCCTCATGGAGCGGCTTCAACGCAAGGCACCCGAGGCGCGCTTCGTCAAAGCGTTTTCGTGCGTCGGCAATGCCCTGATGGTCGATCCCGACTTTGGGGGCATCAAACCGACCATGTTCATCTGTGGAAACGACGACGCCGCGAAAACCGAGGTGACCTCCATCCTGGGCGAGTTCGGATGGGAAACGGAGGACATGGGCACCGTGGAGGCCGCGCGCGCCATCGAGCCGCTGTGCATTCTTTGGTGCATCCCCGGCTTTGCACGCAACCAGTGGTCGCACGCGTTCAAGTTGTTGAAACCCTGACCAAGGCAATTGCCGATAGAGCAAGGCTCGGTACGTCGGGTCGCGGGTCCTGCGACGCGATGCTCGCTCACGGTCTCGTGTGAGCTACCGACGTCTTGCGGGGGCGCCGCTCAGGGGCCGTGTTATGCTCCGGCGCGACATCGATGACCGAGAACCTCCTATCGAAATCGAGGCTGTCGCGATCTGGTGCGCTTGCCCTCACGGCCGCGCTGATCGCGCTTTTTGTTGCGAGCTGCTCCAGCACGGACCAGGGCGAGCCGAATTACCTGATTGGCAGCGGCATCGGCGACATCACTGGGCCCGTCGTCGACGTGGCGTTTACCGGCTACGTTCGCCCGACCCACATCGCGAACGGTGTGCACACGCGTCTCAAGGCGAGGGCGTTCATCATGGGTGCGCTCGATGGCACCCGGAGACTGGTGTTCGTCGTGACGGACCTGCTCAACGTGTCGCACGAGATGCGCCTTTCCGTGGTCGACAATCTCCGAGCGAAGTTTGGCGATCTCTACACGCTCGACAACGTGGTGTTGAGCGCCACCCACACCCACTCGAGCCCGGGCGGCTACGCACACGAGGCTTCGTTTCGCCAGGGGTACTTCGATGCGGTGGTAGAGGGCATCACCGAGGCGATCGAATCCGCACACGAGAGCCTTCAACCGGGGCGGATACTCGTGGCGCAGGGTCCGGTTCAGGATGCAGCCGCCAACCGTTCCTTGGTCGCCTACCAGCAGAACCCCGAGCCGGAGCGGGCCCGCTACGAGCACGACACGGATCGGGAGATGACGCTTCTCAGATTCGAGGGCAACGACGGCCCGATTGGCGTGCTCACCTGGTTCGCCGTGCATCCGACGTCGCTGACCTACGACAACAGCCTGGTCTCGGCCGATCACAAGGGATTCGCGGCTTTGGCCATGGAAGGGCAGCTTCGTCGGCGAATAGAAACAGGCGAGCCGTTCGTCGCGGCATTCGGCCAGAGCAACTGCGGGGATGTGACGGGTAACCTCAATCTCGACAACACCGGACCAGGAGTCGACGACTACGACAGCGCCCGGATCATCGGCCAAAGGCAGCTCGATGCCGCGATGCGCCTTTTCGACACGGCCTCGAGTCGTCTCGAGGGCGACCTGGACTATCGGCTTAGCGCCGTCGATTTCACAGACCTCGAGGTCGCGGGGGAGCTCACCGGTGCGGGACCTCAGACCACGTGCTTCCCCGCCTACGGCTATGCTTTCGCCGGTGGCTCGACCGAGGATGGCGGCGGTCATCCGCTCTTCATGGAAGGCATGCTCGAGCGGGATGAAGGGATCGACGCGCTGGTTCAGGTGGTCATTCAGCCGCCCCCGGTGACCGAGGAGCTCCGGGCGTGCCACGCACCCAAGCCGATCCTGTACCGAAAGGAGCAGCAGGACCCCCTTCCCATCGGAGTCGCAAAGGTCGGGTGGCTCGCCATGGTATTCATCCCGAGCGAGGCGACCACCATGTCGGGGCGTCGGATGCGCGATACCGTCAAAGAACGACTTGGCGAAGAGGTGCGCTACGTCGTCATTGCGGGCTACTCGAATGACTATTCCGGCTACATTGCCACGCCGGAGGAGTATGCCATGCAGCAGTACGAGGGCGGGCACACGCTGTTCGGCCCGTGGACGCTTCCTGCGTTCCAACAAGAGCTCGGACGGCTGGCCGAAGCGCTAGCGACAGGGCAACCGGGGCCTGCGTCAGAAGACCAAGGCGATCTTCGGGGGATGGTCGAGTCGGAACCCTTGGGCAACGACTATGACGAGCCGCCCGCGGATGGGTCGTTTGGGGACGTGGTCACGGCACCCAGTGCGTCGTACGTGTCAGGCGAGACGGTATCCGTGGCATTTTGGACGGGCCATCCAGACAACGCGTTTCAGCGAGGCGCCAGCTACGTCGAAATCCAAAGGCTCGCCGGCTCGGACTGGGTCACGATCATGACCGAAGGCGACTGGCCGACCCAGGTTCGTTGGACGCAAGCAAGTCGCGTCATCCCGCCCTACGACCCGCTCGATCCGTTCGCTACGCCTCCTCCTCCCATCAACGAAGCATTTACCGTATCGATTGCTTGGCAGGTTCCAGACGATGCGGAGCCTGGCACCCATCGCGTGATCTTCCACGGAAGCCAGAAGCAGGAACCGGGCTCGCAGGCAGTGACCTTCGCCGCGCAAAGCCCTTCCTTCGAGATCACGAGGCCTGCGGGAGCCGTGCCTTGAACGAGAAGGTCTTCTTTGCGTCGGTTGCACGAATCGCGGACTTCGAGTCCGTCGATTTCGAGATCGCGCCGCTTCGGCGCGACCAGTGGGAGGCGGGCGATTATGTGCTCGGGCGCATCACCGTTCCGCCTGGCGGCATCGCAAACATCGAGGTTGCGAGCGGCCGGCTGATCATCGCGTCGAGTGGTGATTCGGTCCTCGGCGCCTTGGCGGTACGTCATGCAACGCTGGAGGTCGTTGGCTCCTACGACCAGGTGGGAGATGACGGACGGATGGATCTGCTGAGCGGCGGCGGATTGCTAGGACGCGCAACCTCGATATCGGGCGTGCTTCCCGCGCTCATGCAAGTCAAATACCGCGGGCATGCGATGCGCGGAGGCAAGAAGCTCAACATGCGCGACTTCGCGAAGCGTCCTCGCGCGCTTGCACCATATGACACGCCCACCATCCTGATCATCGGCACCTCGATGTCGGCTGGAAAGACCACGGCCGCCAAGGTCATCATTCGTCAGCTCAAGCGAGCGGGTCTGCGCGTAGTGGGGGCCAAGATGACCGGTGCAGGCCGGTATCGAGACGTGCTCGCGATGTCGGATGCCGGCGCGGATGCCATCTTTGATTTCGTCGACGTCGGGCTGCCGTCGTCGGTTCTGGATCCGGAGCAGTACCGCGTGCGGCTGCGCGACCTATTGGGCCTGATCGCCGAAGCCAAGGCGGACGTGGTCGTCGCTGAAGCGGGAGCCTCGCCACTAGAGCCCTACAATGGCCGAGTCGTGCTCGATGAGCTGGCCGAGGCGGTCGCGTTCAAAGTGCTGTGCGCTTCGGACCCCTATGCGGTCGTCGGCGTCATGCGCGGTTTCGACATCATTCCCGACCTCGTGGCGGGTCTTGCCACCAGCACGAGCGCAGGCGTAGAGCTCGTCGACAAGCTCAGCGGCGTGAAGGCGCTCAATCTGCTCGATGCGTCTGCGATGCCCGAGCTCCGGAGCATGCTCGAGAACGCCTTGCCTTCAGCTCGAGCATCGGGGCAAAATGCCTCACGCATGCCGAAATGACACGCACCGCATGCCACAGCGCAACGCTCTCATGCGGCATTTGCGGGTGCGTTTGGCACGCTGAATGCACCAGTGGCTCTGCATGATGAACATTCCAGCTGATTCTGACGTTCGCACGGTCGATGCCATCATCATTGGCAGCGGGTTTGGCGGATCGATGGCTGCCCATCGCTTGGCTTCCACCGGAAGGAAGGTGGTGTTGCTGGAGCGCGGGCCTTGGCGGGATTCCGAGCCGGTGAAAGCGCGAGGCGTGGAGGAGCGCGCACCGTTTCCCTACGGAACCCACTTCTACACGCACGGATTTCGAACGCTTCATTTCGAGCACGGACCCAAGAAGGGGCTCACCCTCAACAAGAAGGGCTTCTTCGAGCTTTTTCGCGCACCGGGAATCGACGTTCTGTGCACATCGGGTGTGGGGGGTGGAAGCCACGCGTACACGGCCATGCTTGCGAAGCCAGAGTCTGCAAGCTACTGGCACGACCACCATCCGGATTTGCGGCCACGCAGGATTGAGCAGCACTACGACCAGCTCGTCACGAACCTGGGGGCTGTCCCCTGGACCGAAAGCGCGAAGGCGCCCAATTCGGTTTGGTCGCAGCTACAGGGTTTGCCGCTCACGCATTGCGCGCCCGCCGAGGACCAACCAGACATGGCCATGCGCTTGCCTCGCGAGCTGCCGTGGGATGACGGCGGTGTGTTTGGCTCGCGGCGGGGTATGAAGCCGTCGGTCGACGTGGTTTATCTCTTGCCAGCGATGAAGCGCGGCCTCGAGGTCGAGGACCTGTGCGAGGTGCGGCACATTCGCCGCTTGGCAGGAGGCGACGTCGATGGGGCTCGCGCTTTCGAGGTGCGGTATCGCGACCATCGCCGCCGCCGGACCGAGGTCGTCCGTGCGCCGGTCGTCATCCTGGCCGCGGGAACCATCAACACGCTTCGGATACTGTTCCAGAGCCGCGACCAGGAAGGCGGCCTCGATGGCATGCCCGCATTGGGTACGCGCTTTGGGGGCAATGGAGACTTTCTCGGCCTGTGGCGCCGCGACGACCGTGACCCGGACGTGTTCAACGCGACGCCCAGCCTCGGACGGTTCGCCCTCCATGGCGCCGAAACACCCTACATGGTGCTCTTCGGGCTGCCCGGGCTCGATCAGCTCGCTCTGCCGAGGCGCCTGGTTCGCTGGCTGAGCTCTCGGGTCCCGGTCGTCGGAATGGGAGCTGACAGCGGACGCGGCTCCGTGACGTTTCGCAAAGGCAGGCTTCGAGTGCGGTACGACAACGAGGCAGAGTCGGTCTACGACGAGATCAGGACCGTTTTCGATGCGCTCGAAGCCGAGAGCGGCATGAAGGTCGCGTACGGGCAAAAGCCGCTGACAGTGCATCAGTGGGGCGGAGCGCACCTCGGTCGAGACGAGCGTCACGGCGTCGTCGACCACACCGGCCAGGTCTACGGCCACCCAGGCCTCTACATTGCCGACGGATCGGCTCTTCCTGCTGCGGTGGGTACGCCGCCGTCGCTCACCATCGCCGCATGGGCTCGCCACGTAGCCGATTGCGTGATGGAAAAGGAATTCGACGTGCGAGCACAGTTCGAGACCACGCCCGAAGTGGGCTAGTCTGGCCTCGCGTGAGATTGGTTTCTGCCAACGTGGATGGCGTTTGGCGCCGTGGCGGCACCTTTCGGCCTCGCTACGCGACGGTTATCAAAATGCTCGCCACGTAGCCGGAGGACCCGTTGCCCGTGACCATCGCCAGTGGCGTCGGGTTTGCGCTCGAGATCGTGTCCGCTTGATTGGACGTGTTCTTTTGTCCTCGGGCGTCATAGGGCGGCGTCTCGTAGATCTCGGCAGTCACGTCCTCGGGGAAGTAGAGCTGTGAGGTCGCTTCGGTGAAAGTCGACGTATGTACTTTGAAGTGGATGTGCGTCGTGCGGCCGGGGTACCAGCCCGGATAAATGGTGTCGAAGCGCGCGATCCCCTCGTCATCGGTGAGCTGGGTGCCTCGAAGGAAGGTCTCCCCGGTCGTATCCAAGCCGCCGATCTGCCCGGGAAAGCCGGAGTACACCCCTGCGGCGTCACAGTGCCAAAGATCGAGCGCGACGTCTGCGAGTGGAGTGCAGTCTGCACGCTGCACCTGCAGCACGACCTCGAGCGAGGCGCCCGCCTTGCCTTCCGTGATGTCGCGGCGAAGCGTGTCGAGATCGAGGTAGTAGGGTCCCTCGGTCTGCTGCGGGTACACGATGCAGCTGGCGGCTCCGTCGGTCCCGCCTGCCCCAGCGTCGGTCCCGCCCAGCCCAGCGTCGCTTGCGTAATCGCTTCCGGACTCGCAGGCCCCGACGCCTCCGAGTGTCGTCGCCGCCAACCCGCCGATCACGTTTCGGCCGAAGTCACGTCTGGTGAGCGCCATCTTCGTTACGATACGCGCCGCTCCGTCGAAAGGCCAACCTAGACGTCGAAGCGCTGACGATAGTCGGCAAATTCGGCGTCGATTTCGGCCTCGCTCAATCCGTAATCGGCGATGTCGTAGTCGTGCTCTCCATGCTGCGCTTTCGGTTCCTCCGCGATCCGGGCGCGGAGTTGATCACGGAGGACGTCGTCGAGGGGCAGCTCGAACTGGTGATAGATGTCTTCGACGACCTCGAGTGGTTTCGCGTGGAGATCACCGAGGCGAACATCGTAAATTTGCGAAGCGGGTAGCGCGTCTCTTGCCTGCAGACCACGCTCGATTCCCATGCGGGAGTACTCGATCCAGAATCTCCCCACCTCGTGCAGGTCGAGGCTCCGCCGGAACTTCGATGCAATGCGGCCGCTCAGGCTGCACTGCGAGCCAATCGCCTGCACCATTCCACGGTGGGTCTGAATCACGCGGGCGTCGGGATAGACCGCAAGGAGCGCCTGCAGGTTCCACAAGTGCCACGGGCACTTCAAGAGCCAGCGAGCAGCGGACCGTTGCTCCCAGAGGACCTGGAGCTGTCGCTTGTGCCACCGGTAGGGCTCGCGCATGTCCCAACCGAGCATCGTTCGCGCGTACTCGAAGTCACCGAGACCCACGAAGAGCTTCATGACGGCCATGTCGTTTTCGAGAAGGAAGAAGTCTTCTTCGTATGCGTCCACGGTGACGTGATGGGCTTCGGCCTGCTCGGGGATCATGATGTCGTTCATGGCCACCTCGTGACCGCCCCGCCAGCGTCGCCACCTCTCGTCTCCCAGAAGGTCACGCTTGCGGCCGACTGGATGTGCGAGCTCCCACATGCGCGCGCCGCGGTTGCTCGGATCGGCTGCGAGCACGTTGTGAAGATACGTCGTTCCCGTTCGAAACAAACCGGTGATGACGATCGGCCGCTCGATCTCGATGCGCTCGATGTCCGGGCGCTGCTTGAGTAGCTCCACCAGCCGAAGCCGGTTGCTCAGATGCCAGTGCAAGATGTAGCGCACTCCGAAACGGCCGAGCGTATTCCAGTCGATTCGCTGGACGTCGCCAATCGTTTCCCCGAGCCGCGTTCGAAAGGACCCGTCGGGGTCACCGTAGTCGTGCAGCCCGGTGAAACGCTCGGCCATTTTCATGGCCCGCTTGGCATCGACGGGAAGAAGCTGTTTGCGAAGGGGATCGAGCAGCGTGACGAGGGACAAGGGAAACGACGGGCCCATCGACTGACCGAGGCCGTCCTGAAGTCGCTTCTGGCTGCTTGCCCCGGCGGCCACGAGTCTCTCTTAGGTCACCGGAGCGTCCACTCGCCGTTTGCGGGTCCGAAATTGGTCGCGAGACGACCAAACGATTCGACATTCACCCAGGCGGTGCCCTCGATTTGATACGGGATGGCAAGCCGGGGTAGCTTGCCCTGCTTGATCCGATCGAAATCTCCCTTGGCGAGCTTGGTGCCCAAGTCGACCATTTGAACGCCGTCGACGCCCAGGCGAACCACCATGCGGGTTCTTTCATTTGCCGGGATGGTTCGCACGCGGAGATCGCTGAGCCGGCGTTCGCCGAGCGCCAAGGCGTAGAGGAATTTACCCGTCGCACGGGCAAAATCGGTGATACCTCGCACCTCGGGGTCGCTCGACGTGCAGGCGTTCGCGTCTTGCTCGCAGTGTTCTGGATCCTCACAGAAGCTCAGGCACACCACGCCGAGATTCGAGGCACCCTTCGCTTCGGGAAACGCGGTAAAGGCGAAGAGTGACTGCGCAATTGGCAGAGGGACCGGATTCGGATTCTGAAAATCGAGCTCCACATCGAACGCGAATTGCAGCTGCGATGTCGAGGCGACCGGCCCGAAGGCCCGGCAGATGACCGGCCCCAGATGCTGCGCACAGTAGTAGCTTGCGATCTCCTTGTTCGATGGGGCCTGACTCAAACGAACCCCCGCAATCGTGACTCTCGGAGGCTCGATGGGCAGTGCTTTCGCTCCGCCGAGCCCGAGGGCCGCGCACCCCAATCCGGCCACGAGCAGGCCGAGCAAACCAATAGCGGACCAGTAGCGCACGGCGCTCATTTCTTGAAGGCCGTGCGGGGCGGAACGCACTGCGGAATCTTTCCGGCGGCGCGGGCCGCTGTGTAGAGCTCCCTTGTTTCTGGTAGATTCGCCTTGAGGCTCTCGATCCGACTTTCATTCGCAGGATGAGTCGACATCCATTGAGGCGGCTCTTGACCTTTGCTGAGCTCGGCCATCTTCTGCCACAGCTTGACAGCTTCGGCTGGATCGAAGCCGGCTTGGGCCATGAACCGTTGCCCAACGACGTCGGCTTCATTTTCGTGCTTCCGGCTGAACGGTAAGAGCACCCCGTACTGGGCGCCGACACCGAGCCCGCCGACGACCACGTCGCGGTACTGAGGTTTCATCGTGTCGAGCGCAATCGAGCCTGCCTGCAGCGCGCTTTGCGCCACCGTGCTCTGCGACAGGCGCTCGTTTCCGTGGCGCAACAAGACGTGGCCAATTTCGTGTCCGATCACCGCAGCGAGCTGCCCCGCGGTGGTGGCCACTGTGAGCATGCCCGTGTGCACGCCGATCTTGCCACCGGGAAGCGCGAATGCGTTGGGTGTCGGATCCTGAAAGACGAGGATTTCCCACTTCCCGTCCTTGGGCGCCGCACCCCCTTTCGGGGTCACCGCCAAGATCGCCTTCGCCACGCAGCGCACGTACTGGTTCACGTCAGCGTCGGTCGATACCTTGCCTTCCTTCTTGAGGTCGGTGAACGCTGCGACGCCGAGCGCATCCATCTTGTCGTCGTCGAACAGCGTGAGCTGCTTGCGACCCGTCATGGTGGTGGAGCAAGCTGCTGTTAGGAGCATCCACAGAAGCACAGAGGTCGCTGGCGTCGCGAACCACGTTCGTTCACACCGTTGCATCGGCCTGACTATCCCTTTGGGGCGCATACTTCACGGAAGGAGGGTATTGCAAATGGAGGCGTTCTCGAAGTCCTCGGCAAGACCCCGCTGTCTGGGCCCCGGAGCAACCCTCGCACCACGGAACGGGTGACAGGTGTTGCGATGCGGGTTCTTTGGTATGGTGTTGGATACCAAATGACCATTCGGGGCACGATTCTAGTTGGTTTGCTCCTATGCGCTGCGCTTCTGGCAGGGATTCGCCTGACGCCATCACCCAGCCGCAGTGGGACCTGCAGGGTGATCGAGATCGTGACGGGTGGAGCCGGGTTTAAGTCCGGATATCACGTGTTTCCATCCCAGGCCGTTTGCTACGAGTGGTCGATCATCGGCGATACGATCGTGATCGAAAGCGGCGCCGGCACGCGTGCCGAGCTAGTCAAAAGCACGATTGACGCCTTCAACTGTGCTCTACCAACCCCCTGAAGCTTCGAGCTGGTTTATCATCGCCGCGACGGGCATGGATGTTGACTCGTCGATCAGCAAGCCGATGAGCAACACGCCAAGGCAGATAGGAGAGGGCAGATGGATCGAGGTGATGGAAGCTTTTTCGGGTTGATTGTTCAGCTGGCGGTTCTCGCGTTCTTTCTCTGGGTCTTCTGGAGGATTTTCGAGAAGGCGGGAAAGCCCGGTTGGGCTGCCATCATCCCCATCTACAACGTTGTCGTGTTGCTCGAGATCGTGGGACGCCCGTGGTGGTGGATTTTTCTCTTTCTCATTCCACTGGTAAACATCGTCATCGGATTCCTGGTCGCGCTCGACCTCTCGAGGTCCTTCGGCCACGACCTGGCGTTTGCGCTCGGCCTCTTCTTCTTGGGGTTCATTTTCTATCCCGTGCTGGCGTTCGGCAGGGATGCATATCGAGGCCCCGCAGCAGCGTAACGCAGCGACCGCGCCTGGGACGCCCTAGCTGAGCTCTGAGCGACATGTTGGAACCGATGTACATGTTCGTTGCCTTCGTTTTCAGCAGCGTCGGCTTCGTCATGCTCGTCTACGGCAAGAAGCAACAGCGTCCGCTCCAGCTCGGCGGAGGTCTGCTCTTGCTCTTGCTCCCGTTGTTCCTCCACGACGCTCTTCTGCTGGGTCTGATCTCGGCGGGCCTGTGCGCTGCAGTCTGGGCCGGCGTCAAAGCCGGCTATTAGGGGACATGCACCGCCCTCAAAATGCTCCTTTTTCCAGCTCTTAGATGGCACACCGCGAAAACCGAGAGCCACCTGCGTTTTCGCGGTATGCCTCCTGAGCACTCGAAAGCATTAGTCTCGTGGGGAGCGAGCGTGTCCCCACGTTCAGTTGGCAGTTCGGTGGTCTTCGGATACGTAGCCGGTGCTCTTCGAGCGACGAGCATGACATGAGCATCGAAGCTTGGATCGCGACTGGTGTCGTCGTAGCGGTGTTCGGCGTTCTTGGCTCGGGGCGTTATCCCCCGTACCTCGTTCTGCTCGGCGGGGTTGCGGTGCTTCTCGCCGGCGGAATCATCGATACCGGCGAGGCGCTCGCAGGTTTCTCGAACAGCGGCGTGATCACCGTCGGAGTGCTGTACGTGGTAGCCGCGGGATTGAAGCAAAGCGGCGCGCTCGCATTCCTGACGTCACGCGTTTTGGGGCGACCTCGCACCGTGAGAGGTGCCCAGGCGCGGTTGCTTTTCCCCGTTACGATAGGGAGCGCGTTTCTCAACAACACGCCATTGGTTGCCATGTTGCTGCCGGTGCTGATGGATTGGAGTCGATCGACAGGAATCCCAGCATCCAAGCTCCTGCTTCCTCTCAGCTACGCCGCGATTCTGGGCGGCGTCTGCACCCTAATTGGCACCAGCACGACGCTCGTCGTTCACGGCCTTCTGCTCGCAGAAGGCAAGCCAGGCCTCGAGATGTTCGAAATCGCATGGGTCGGGCTTCCATGCGCCGTCCTGGGATCGGCGCTCCTCATGTGGATGGCAAGACGCTGGTTGCCCGCCTACGAGAGTGTGCTGCGGATTCCCGAGGATCCCCGGGAGTATACGGTGGAGATGCGTGTCGCTCCCCGCGGACCATTGGTCGGCAAGAGCATTGAAAACGCCGGGTTGCGTCACTTGCCGGGCCTCTACCTGATGGAGATCCACCGAGGCGGACACGTCGTTCCGGTCGTCGACCCGGCGGAGCGACTCGACGCGGGAGACCAACTCGTATTCGTTGGAGTGGTTCATTCGGTCGTGGATCTCCAACAGATTCCGGGCCTGGAGCCCACGACGGAGCAAGTCTTCAAGCTCGACTCACATCGATCCCAGCGATGTTTTGCAGAGGCGGTGGTGTCCCGAACGCATCCGCTAGTTGGAAAGACCATACGCGAAGGCCGATTTCGAAATCTCTACAATGCGGTGGTGATAGCCGTCTCGCGCAATGGTGAGCGCGTGCAGGGGCGCATTGGCGACATCGAGCTTCACGCCGGAGACTCGTTGTTGCTGGAGGCCTTGCCATCATTCGTCGAGCAGCATCGAAACTCGAGTGACTACTATCTGGTGAGTCGCCTCGGGGACGCCGGACCGCCAACGACGGCTCAAGCGCCCGTTGCGATGCTGATTCTCGCCACGATGGTTACCGTCGTCGCCATCGGATGGCTCGGCATGCTGCAGGCGGCCCTGCTTGCCGCGGGTGCCATGCTCATGACCCGATGCGTGTCCGAGGACACCGCAAGACGAAGCATCGATTGGCCGTTGCTCGTCGCGATCGGCTCGTCCTTCGGGCTCGGCAACGCGCTCTACGAAACGGGCGCAGCGGCGTCGTTGGCGGGTGCGCTCCTCGATCAGGCGGGGAATCATCCGTGGCTCGCGCTGGCTGCCATCTACGCGACCACCACGATCATCTCCGAGTTCGTCACCAACAATGCCGCTGCCGTCATCGTGTTTCCAATCGCCATGGCGACCGCGACCACGCTCCAGGTCAACTACATGCCATTCGTGATCGCGGTCGCGGTCGCTGCCTCGGCCAGCTTTGCTTCCCCGTTGGGTTACCAAACCCATCTCATGGTATTTGGCCCCGGCAACTATCGGCTTAGGGACTTCGTCAGGATGGGCATCCCCATGAACCTGCTCTTGTGGATCATCACGACCGGGCTCGCGCCCTTCGTTTGGCCGTTCTGACTCCCGCCCACTCGACCTGGCGCGCTGCCTCGGAGTTAGTCCCCGCCAAAGAGCCCGTACAGGACCAGCAAGACGAGCGGAATCGTCAGCCAGAGCAGTGGCCAAATCGCGCTCATCTGGGGCTGTTTGGCTGGGGCGCTCCAGTCCTCCGTCCAGGATCCAACCCGCGGCTTTTCCAACCTCGGTGCCGTTTCGGGCGCAACGAGCCCGCTCGGGCTCGCTTCGGGTGTGGAAGCTGGCGGCTGGCCGGTCGTGCCGGCGCCCGAGCTTCTCCTCATATTTGTACGCATCACACACTCCTCCATTGGCCGTCCGGCTCGGACGGCGCGTTTTCGAACAGACCAGGACGTTCAGGACAGGGAACGAGGTCGTTCGGGAGGCTCGTCGCTCGAATGCGGGACTTGGGCGCTCCTGCAGGTCAGCCGAATCGCGGCGCGCCGATCCGACAGCCCATGATGGCTGAGGTGAGCCGCAGACGGAGACCATGTGCGTGGGTTTGCTCGATCAGGCGGCGTGTGCGGGCGCTCGAGGGGTACCCAAGTGCCCGTGCCAATGGGAAGCCGGAGCTCGCCCTCTGGCGTTGCGTGTCGGGCAGCGGAAACCAATGCGGACTGCAGCTTCGCTGCAACCTCACCACCGGAGACACCCCCAGAAGATGGCCCCGAGGCCGTAGGGCCGGCCAACCCGAAGGCGAACACCGCTACCACGACCAGCCGAAGCGCCAACCGCATGTCGCTTAATTGAATCCGAACATCGCTCTTGCCAAGGCGGCACGTTGCCGACCTAGTCCGGCAGGAGATGCCGGTGAACCGCCTCTGCCACGCGCTTGCCGTCGAGGGCCGCGCTGACGATTCCTCCCGCATATCCGGCGCCTTCGCCCGACGGATAGAGCCCCCGAAGGTCGGGCGACTCCAGCGTATCGTCGGCTCGGGGAATCCGCACCGGGCAGCTCGTTCGCGACTCGACGCCTACGAGGACCGCCTCGTCGCTGATGAAGCCTCGCATGCGACGACCAAAGCTCCGGATTCCTTCGCGCAGAGGCGCCGAGATGGGTACCCCGGCAGAATCGACCACGTCGTCGATCTTCGTCGCGGTGAGCCCAGGCCGATAGCTGCTGTGGGGCACCCGGCTCGAGCCTTGCCGCGCGAGGAAGTCGGAGATCGTCGTGGCCGGCGCTTGGAGGTGACCGCCGCCGGCCTCGTAGGCGGCATGCTCGACTCGCCGTTGAAAGTCGATGCCTCCGAGGGGCCCCTCGAACCCGTGCGCCTGCCAGTCGCCCGGCTCGACGGAGACGACGATTCCAGAGTTTGCGAACGGCGAATCTCGTTTCGACAAGCTCATGCCATTGACCACCTGCGCGCCGGGCTCGGTCGTCGCGGGAACGATCCAGCCGCCCGGGCACATGCAAAACGAAAACACGCCGCGGTCCTGAACGGTTGCTGCAAGCCGGTAGTACGCGCTTGGCAGGGCGGGGTGTCCAGCATCGCGTCCGTATTGGATTCGGTTGATCAAGGGTTGCGGATGCTCGACCCGCACGCCCATGGCGAAGGCTTTGGGCTCGAGCGCGACGTTCATCTCGTGCAGCATGTCGAAAACATCTCTGGCCGAGTGCCCGGTTGCGAGCACGACGGCGTTTGCCTCGAAGGAACGTCCGTCTGTGAGCTCGACGCCGCGCACTTTTCGTTCGGCGCCCACTCCCTCGACCAAGATGCGTTCGAGCCGTGCTTGGAAATGGAACTCGACGCCCACCCCTTCGAGCCGCTCGCGCAACGCCGTCACGACCTTGGGTAGCTTGTTGCTTCCAATGTGAGGCCGCGCGTCCTCGAGAATCGCCGGTGGCGCACCGTGCAGCGCTAGAATCTCCAGCACGTCGCGAACCGAGCCCCTTTTGTGCGCCCGCGTATAGAGCTTCCCGTCGCTGAACGTCCCCGCGCCGCCTTCGCCAAAGCAATAGTTGCTGTCGGGGTCGACTCGCCCCTCTCGGTTCAGAAGGGCGATGTCGCGGCGTCGAGGTTGAACTAGCTTTCCCCTGTCGATGATGCGGCTTGCAATCCCATGGCGCGCGAGCTGGTAGGCGCAGAACAACCCCGCCGGTCCCGAGCCTACGATGACGACGCGCGCAGGTAGGCGAACTTCCCGAGGATGGGGCAGCGCCCACTGCTCAGACGGCATGGGAGGCCCCTCGCCGAGCAGGACATGAAACCGAGGGCGCTTCCCGCGCGCATCGATGGCGCGCCGCAAGACGTGAAGCTCGGGAAGCTCCTCAACGGGAACCGACAGCTTCTTTGCCGCGAGCGCACGAATTGCGGCCGGATTCAGACCTTCATCGAGGGATAGAAACAGCTCGATGGGAATGTCTGCGAAGGCCTTCTTCATGACTCGCTGTGGCGCACGTTCATTGTCTGCGTTGCCGGTGTGATTCGCCCATATAGCTGGGGTCCTGAGACTCATCTAGGCGCCCGGCGCTTCGGGAGTACAATGCTGCCGGTGCCCAGATGGGTGGTGGCAGTCCTGGTCGCTGCGGTCGGGTGCGCGAGCCCGCACGCAGCAGTCACCCATGTCGAGACGGGCAGCGCCGTTCCCTTCGGCATCCTGGCCAAAACCGTCCTTGGCCTCGTCTTGTTGATGGGGCTCTTCTGGTTGGGATCTCATCCGAGGGTTCGGCAATTCCAAGAATGGCTGGGTATCCGCCAGGCGATCACTGCGGGATTCGCATTCGTGGGTCTCGGACTGATCGCGAGCCATCCTTCGATCGGCATCCTCAGCGGGAAGGTCTTCTACGATCTGGCCCCCTTGATTCACTTTGCCCTCGGATGGCTCGGCATGATCATCGGCTTTCAGTTCGATGTTCGGGTGCTCGATCGGCTACCGCGGGGCACGGCGCTCGAGATTGCTCTGTATACGCTGGCTCCCTTCGTCGTCGTGGGAGTCGTTGGGGCCGCGGTCATGCTCGCATATGGGCGACCGTGGACCGACGCCACGTTCGTGCGCGACGCGATCGTGCTTGCTACCGCTGGAGCCATCTTCGCCTCCGGCACCGGAGACCGGCCCCGCCCACGAGACCGGTTTGCTGGCGGCGATTCAGACGAGCGCCATAGGCTGGATCAGCTCGACGAGATCGCGGCGGTTGCTGGTCTTGCCGTCCTCGGCTCCTTTTTTCGTCCGCAGTGGGTCGGTTTCCAGTGGGCGCTTTCGGGATCGATTTGGTTGCTCATCACGCTTGGCGTGGGCGTCTTCGTCGGTCTCTTGGCGTACGCGATTCTCACTGGAGGACGTCGCGGAGCAGAGTTTGCTGCGCTCACGTTGGGCTCCGTTGCGCTGGCATCCGGGGTGGCCGGCTACCTGATGCTTCCGCCGTTGGTCGTCTGCTTCATTGCGGGAGCCATGTTGGTCAATCTACCTGGCGATCACCGTCGCCGCCTATGGAGCGTGCTCACTCGTTTTGAGCGCCCACTCTACTACTTGTTTCTTACCCTGGCCGGAGCATTGTGGGACGTCACCGATTGGCGTGGATGGCTGCTCGTGCCGGCTCTGGTGCTCAGCCGGGCGGGCGGCTACCTCTTCGCGGATCGGTTGGCGCCCGAGATCGTCGGGGAGGGGATGAGCATGCGCCCGGCCTGGTTCGCGGCGCCCGTCAGCGTCGTTTCGATCGCGATCGTGATCAGCGCGCAGACGATCTATCGCGGGCCTGCCGTTCCCTGGATCGTCACTGCCGTTCTAGGAAGCGCGATCGTCGTCGAGCTGATGAGCCATCGGAGGGCGCGGCGATGAAGAACCTGCTCTGCCTCGCCGCCCTCGCGTTGTTGTTGAACGCCGCACGGAGCCTCCTTCCCGAAGGAGGCGATGCCTACGGTGTGGCCCAGACCGAGCTAGCCTTCGGGTTCGTTCTACTCAGTGCGTTCCTGGTCAGCGAAATCCTGGCGCAGATAGGCCTTCCGAAGCTCGTCGGCTACGTCTTGACGGGGGTCCTCGCGGGGCCGCATGCGTTGAATCTGTTGCCAGCCAAGATGACCGCCGAGCTCGATCTCGTGAGCGGCGTGGCGATCTGTCTGATTGCTTTGACCGCTGGAGGGGAGCTCAGCTTCCGACGTATCCGACCACTTTGGAGAACGATCGCGGCGCTTACGTTATGGGGTGTTCTAGGCGCAGCGCTTGCGTTGACGACGGCGTTGTACGTGCTTTCCCCGTGGCTTCCATTTCTCAGTACGCTTCATCGCGCCGCGCTGTTTTGGTTTTGCGCCATGCTCGGCGTTGCGCTGAGCGCCCAGTCTCCGGCTGTGGTGATGGGGCTCTTGAGTGAGACGAGGGCCGAGGGCACCTTCAGTCGCACCGTTCTCGGCACGGTGGTCATGAGCGATCTGCTCGTGATCGGCCTGTTCGGGTTCGTGTCCGCGTTGGCTCGCGCTGCGCTCGGAGGAGAAAGCAGCGTGGAGCAAACGGCGCTCGGCATTGCATGGGAGCTCTTCGGGTCCCTCGGCGGGGGAGCCTTCCTCGGCCTTCTATTGAGCGTGTACCTCAAGAAAATACGCGACGGCGCCCAGGTTTTCGTGACGCTGATGTGCATCGTCGTGGCCGAGCTGGCCGTCCCGGTTCAACTCGACCCGCTGATCGTGATGCTCTCGGCTGGCCTCGTCGTCGCCAACTTCTCCGAGGAGGAAACCTCTCGGCTGGTTCGGGACCTAGAGACCGTCGCCCTGCCAGTCTACATCGTGTTCTTTGCGACGGCGGGCGCGACGTTGCGTCTCGACGTTCTGGCGGGTGTTGCTCCCATCGCATTGCTGCTCGTAATTCTGCGAGGCGCGAGCCTCTGGCTTCTGGGCGTGATCGCAACGAGCTCTACCCGCGCGCCCGCGGAGATCCGACGCTGGGGATGGACGGGAATGTTGCCGCAAGCAGGGCTTGCGTTGGCCCTCGCGCTGCTCGTGCAACGGGGGTTCGGCCTCGAGGGAGAAGGCGCGAGCGCGCTACTGCTCGGAGTCATCGCCATCAACGAGCTCGTGATGCCGATTCTGCTACGCGTCGCATTGCTACAATCCGGCGATGCAGGTGCGCATGTCGTGGAGGTGGACTCCCGCATACCTCCACCCGCAGGCGAGACACGCTAGCGCTCAAGAACTAGCGTGTCCCCACTCGCGCTGCCGAACCACGAGGCACCCGGCCGCGGATCCAGCAGACGCTCGCGGAAGGCTCGAACGTCCACGCCGCGCAGCATCAAGGAGCGGTAGACGCCAGCCCCGCGAACGTTTCCCACCAGCCGAAAGCCGACAATGCGGCCGTCATTCAAGAACAGCTTGCGTAATTGACCGTTCTTGCGCCACCGCAGCTCCTCCTCACCGCGCTGCGCCCCTACTGCCATGACCTCCACGCCAAGGTGCTTCAGGCTGTTCATGGACTCCGCGCCCTCATAGCGCTCCTCGTAACCAAGAAGGCCGTTGGCGACCACTCGTGCCTGGTCAACCGCGTTGGGGAAAATGGCATGCACGAAACGTTCGCCGGTCATTCGATCTCGGGTCTCCGCCACATCGCCTGCCGCATAGACGTCCGGGATGTTGGTTCGCAGGAAGTCATCGACGAGGATGCCCCAATTCGTCTGCACCCCCGACCCCTGAAGCCACTCGATGTTCGGCTTGACCCCCGTTGCGGCGATGTATGCATCCGCACGGAGCACCTCGCCCGACTCGAGCTCGACGCCGGTCACCTCACCGCTACCTAGGAAAGCGGTCGCGCGCGTGTTGAGTCGCCCCTCCACGCCGCGCCCGCGGACGCTCTCGAGCACGATTTCGGCGGTTTCGAGCTCCAGCATCCGCCACATCAGGCGATCCTCTATCTCGACCATGGTCACGGAGACGCCTGAATCTTGAAGCAGGAGCGCAAGCTCCACCCCGATGAAACCAGCCCCGACGATGATTGCACTGCGAACCTTCCCGGCACGCACGCCGTCCACCAACTGCTTTGCCGCGGAGAGTGATTTGAAGTTGTATAGCCCTGGAAGCTGATGCCCTGCGACAGGCGCATACAATCCACTGCCCGTCGCGATCACCAGTTGGTCATATGTGAGTGTGGAGCCGTTGGACAAGCTCAGTGCATGCGATTGGGGCAGGAGCGACTCCGCGGTGGTGTTGGGAAGGTAGTCGACTTTCAGCCGCTGACAGACATCGCGCCCCTTCCAGAACAACGTTTCGTCCCGCCCGGTCAAGAAATGATCGGCCATCGCCGGCGGTGCGTAGGGCGGGAACGGCTCGGACGACAGCATGGCGATTTCGACCTCCTGGTCGTGCTCGCGCAGCGCCTCGGCCACGGTGATACCGGCGGGGCCGGCGCCGACGATTACGACGCGTGACGCCATCGCTCTTGCTCCACTTGCAATAGCGCATCGCGCAGCTCGCCCACCGCCCGCAGGAAACGTGAATCCGGATGGTCAAACAGAGGACCCACGTCAGGCTCGCTTCGCTGGAGTTGCTCCTCGTACGGTAGCGCATGCCTCGTAGCGAAGGGGAAGCCTCCTTCACTTTCGAGGACCTCGAGAGCACGCTGCAAGTCGCTGTCATTCCGCACGCGATTCACCACGAGATGGATCGCAGGGATTCCGAGCGCGCGTGCGAGGCCTGCGGCATGCAGGGCGACTTGCACCCCGTTGAAAGTTGGATCGGTGACCACCACCGCATGGCGAAAACCCTGAGACAGCGCACGGCCGAAGTGCTCGACGCCTGCTTGGGTGTCGAGCAGGATCGCTTCGCCCCGGCGAAGGCTGACCGCGTTGGCCACGGCCGCGAGCAGTGAATTCTCGGGACACAGACAACCTGCAGCAGGCTGCACCGTATTACCCATGACCAAGAGACGAACATCCTCGGGCCCTACCACGCCAAAACGCTCGACCACGTCCGCAACGTCCGGGTTGAGCCGGAAGAACAGACCCCAGCCTGAGCCGGGGCGCGCCCCGGTCTTCTCCTCGACGTAGTCTGGATTCTGGCTGAGCGGCACCAATGCGCGGGCGCGGTCGTGGGGCAAGCCGAGGGCGTATGGAAGATTCATCTGCGGGTCTGCATCGAGCGCGAGGACCCGATACGAATCCTTTGCGAGAAGCCTCGCCAGCACCGCCGTCAGGCTCGTCTTGCCGACCCCGCCTTTGCCGGTAATGACGACGCGGAATTCTTCGGGCCTGGCGCGGGCCTCGAGCTCCGCATCGTGCTGGTGCTGGTGCTCGTGTCCTTCGTGGGTTGCATCACACATCGCGAAACTCCAGCCCCAGCGCTTTGCGCTTTGCCTCGATATGCCTTCGAATGAGCAAAGCCGCTCGTTCGGGGTCAGCCTCTACAGCGAACTTGGCGCCGACCACGTCGTCCAAATCCTGAGCCAACAGCTTGACGACGTTTCGGCTGCCGAAGATGGGCGGCTGCACGCCGAGCACGGTGTAGATGCCGCTCGCCACCACGTACGCGCCGATCGAAACGGCCTTCTCCGAATACCACTCGGGCGCCGCGCCAGCGAGCGGTAGCTGGCAGATATCCACGCCGAGATGCTTCGCCAGCGCTGCTGCAAGCACTAGGATGCGCGTGTTGTCGACACAGGATCCCATGTGCAGAACCGGCGGAATCCCGAGGGCCTGACACACCTCGCGCAGCCCCGGGCCGGCCATTTCCGCCGCTTTGGGCATCATCTGACCGGCCTTGCCGTTTGCGATCGCAGAGCAACCGGTGACCACCACCAGAATGTCGTTCTCGATCAGTCTGCGGGTCAGCATCACGTGGCCGTAGTCCTGCTGGATCTTCGGGTTGTTGCATCCGACTACCCCTACCGCGCCACGAATCTTGCCCGCTTTGATGGCGTCCACCAACGGCTCGGGGGTGCCGCCCAACGCGCCGAGGATTGCTTCCACCGAGAAGCCCGCCATCATCTCCACCGTTTCGTCGGGGATGCGGACACGGTCTGGATTGCGGTTGCCATAGGCTTCTACGCCCCGACGCACGATCTCTTTGCCGATTTCGAGGCCTCGCCGGGGGTCGAAAGAGATGTGCGTGGCTCCGGTGAACTTGGCCTTGTCGGCTGTGGAAATCACGTCGGTGTGAAAGCACTTCGCAACGTCGGTGACGGCGGGCATGATGCATTGATAGTCGACCACCATCGCATCCAACGCGCCGGTGAGCAGCACCAGCTCCTGCATGAGATGATTGCCCGCCATGGGGAGGCCCTTGCGCATCTGGAGCTCGTTGCCCGTGCAGCACAGCCCCACGAGGTTGATCCCCTCGGCGCCCTTCGTCTTGGCGAGTTGGACGAGCTCCGGATCTGCTGCCGCCTGCACGATTACATCGGAGAGCAACGGATTGTGCCCGTGAAGCGCGATGTTCACGGACTCAGGTCGGAGAGCTCCCAGATTGACCCGCGACGGAACCGGTTTCGGAGTCCCGAACATGACGTCGGATAGCTCGGTGGCAACCATGGATCCGCCCCAACCGTCGGAAAGGCTGGTCCGCAGACAATGAAGCAACGTGTTCACATAGTCGTTGTCCACGCCCATGTGGGTCCGATGAAGCATTTCCACGTTCTCGCGATCGATGCCGCGCGGTGTGATACCGAGCTCCGCCCAGCGCTCGATCCGCTGGCTCGGGACCCGCGCTGCAAAGCCGAGGCTGCTCTTCCGTGTCCCGAAGTCTTCCATCATGGCGGCGGCCAGATCTCGGGCGATCTCGAAGGCCTCCCGACCCTCCGTCGCGATGCCCCATTCTCCGGCAAGCGCGCGCAGCTTGTCCTTGTCGCGGATCTCGTAGCCGCTGGTCTTGCCCTCCGCGAGCTCGGCAAACACTTCGAGAATGTCCCGGCCGTGATCGGAGTGCGCCGATGCGCCAGCCGCGATGGTGCGGCCGAGGTTCCGAGCGACGATAACGTCGGCATCTGCCCCGCAGACGCCTTTCTGCGGACCTTCGCCAAACGGATCGATCCGACAAGGTCCCATGGCGCAGTTGCGGCAGCTCACGCCCATGGCGCAGTAACCGCACTGAGGCTGTTGAGCAGCCAACCGATCCCACACCGTCTCGACGCCCTCGTCACGGGCGCGAGCGATCATCGCGCGTGCATCCTTGTTGATGCTCAGCCCATTGATGTCTGTGTCGTGAGCCATTGGCTAACCCTCCCTCACGGCGGTCGCTGACCGGCCCCAGGCGCGCCAGGCTTCCACGTGATCGGGCACTGGCAACGCCGCAGGCTCCAGCGCGGAGACGGCCGACAAGACTGCGTGCGCTTCGCGAACACGCCCCACGCGGACCAAATCGTTTAGCTCTCCGAAGACCAATGCGTCCACCTTACACGCCTCGGCGCAGGCCGGTTGCTCGTCTCGCCGCACGCGTTCGATGCAGCCGTCGCATTTGATGGCGACCGTTCGTGTCGGCATGCCGTTCGCCTGCGGGTGGAAGGTCAGTACGTCGAACGGGCATACCATGGCGCACATCGCACAGGTGATGCACTTCTTTGCATCGATCAGAACCAGGTCCTGCTCTGCATCACGAAAGATGGCGCCCGTCGGACACACTTGCTGGCAAGGAGCAGGATTGCAGTGCCGACATTTGACGGGAAACGAGCTGAGCTGACTGGCTCCAGGTGCGACGTGGATGCGCGAGCGGGGTGGAGGCTCTTCGAATAGCGCGGCCACGGGATCTCCACTCTTCGAGTGCTCGACCGTGCAAGCGAATTCGCACTGCCGACATCCTATGCACCGCTCAGGGTTTACGAAGACGGTTTTCATCTTCTCCTCCCTCTTTGGTCGTTCACGGACCCATCACGGGCAAACAATGCAAGAACCGGGCCTCTAGGAAACGGGTGGGTTCTGGCTGCCGCTGGGTGTTGCTAGGCGCATGTTGTGCGCTTCGTCGAAACGGCGCGCATGGATTGCGCGCCGGTTGCGGCGTTATGCGTGCTTCTTCTGGTAAGTCCCCATCAGCATGGCTTCGGCCAAGACGTGGCCCCGCATTGCTCGGTCGAGCTCGGCCCGGCTCATGCGATCACGGTCATCCAAGCGGCAGTCGAGCGCATAGAGGCGGAAGAAGTAGCGATGCCGTCCGATCGGAGGGCACGGGCCGCCCCAGCCGGTGCGCTTCCAATCGTTGAGGCCTTGGCATGTGCCCTCCGGCAGCTGCCGAGCGCCCACCCCCTCGGGAAGCCCTTCGCTGTCGGGTGGCAGATTGAAGAGTACCCAGTGCACCCACACCATCTTCGGAGCATCGGGATCGGGCGCATCCGGGTCATCGACGATGAGCGCCAGGCTCTCGGTGCCCTCGGGTAGGGAGCTCCATTCGAGGGCTGGGGAGACGTCCTCACCCTCGCAGGTGTGCTTGGTTGGGATTTCTTCTTTGTCGCGAAAAGCCGTCGAGCGAATGGAGAGCATGGCACTACTATCCCACGGTTGGTCGAGCTTTGCAGCTTACGATCAGCGGACGGGTCGACCCACGGGTACCAGGTATAGGGGTTGGTACGTCGAAGGAAGGTTGAGCGCGCTCCGCACCTTTTCGTCTTCGAATGCGCCGATCGGAACGGCGACTAGATCCAGCGCAACAGCTTGTAGGAGCAGGTTCTGGGCGGCGTGCCCAGCTTCGAGGTGCACGTATCTACGCGCACGATCGGAGCCGTACTTCTTGGCCGTTCGCTCGTAGATGCCGACGAGGATGATGACCGCAGGCGCATCGCGAACCGACTCTTGCCGAAGGGCCGCGTCGAAGAGCTCCTTCCGTACGTCGGACTGCAAAGTCTGATCCAGCTCGTGTGCTCGGGGCTCGTAGTGGAAGACCCCTGCCCGATTGGCCAGGTACACCTCGAGTGGATAGAGCGCCCCGGCGGAGGGGGCGGTGCGGAGACCGAGCGTACGATGCGTGATGCCTTGGCAAGACCAAAGAAGCTGACCGTGCTCCGCATCGCTCAGGGTCGTGGCCGCGAACTCACGCACGGAGCGCCGCCGCATCAGCGCCTCTTCGACGGAGACATGGCCAGCTCGCTTTGGTGGTGGAAGCTTCACCGTTGCATTCTCTTCTTGTGATGTGCTCGCTGCCGGCGCATCGCCCCGGTCCGCCCGCGCCGATGCGCTCCAGGGCAAATGGAATGCGACGAAGATCGCGAACAATCTCGACGCCACCGAGAGGCAAACCAGCCGATAGTCCTTGGGCACGGACGTTGGCCCGCCGATGCTGGATGGCCTCATGTGGACAGTCAATACAACATTCCGTCGGATGAAAGAAGGCTCGCCCAAAGCACCGGAAGCCAGCTCAGCGACCCGAGCAAGCTCACAGCGGAGATGCTGAACGACGTATTCTGGGACGACAAAGCGCGAGCCGCGGGGGTTTGCGCGGCGTGGTACGTAAGCGTCTGTAATTCTTGGATTAGCGGGGGGCTAGCGTGTCCCCTTTGAGCTTGAAGCAATAGGGACCGGCTTCGTGGGCCCAGACGCTTGCAGGTGCGTATGGAGAGGGCCGATCGAAGATGGCGCAGAGCTCGTAGGATTCATCCCCGAGCAGGCGATAGCCGTAAGGCTCATTGCGCGTCGGATCCATCGGGATTGAAGCAAGGCCTGGCTCCGCGCTCAGCGCTTCGAGCCGTTCGGGGAGTGAGCGGTGTCGGTTCCAGTACACATGGATCTGCTGAGCAATGCTCTGCAGGTCGTCGATGCGCCGCTGATCGAGCTTCAGCACTCGCTGCTCAGCGGGTGACCCCATCAACCAAACGCCCCCCGCGATCACCCCGATGACGACGGCGCTCACCACTACGAGCACGCCGGAACCGAGCCGGAGGCCCGTCATGGCGCCCGCTCCACCTTGCGCAGATCCCACAGATAGTAGCCGAACACGACGCCCGCGATGATGCCCACGGCGATCACCTTCAGGATGAAACGGACGGTGAGCTCCCCGCCAAGCAGATTGAAGACCAGCGTGGTCACGTCACCGACCAAGACCGAGGCGGCGATGAAAAGCGTCGCATAAGTTAGCCACTTGCGAACGCCCGAAGCGCGTTTCGTGGGGTCCTTTCGTATCGAGCGGCTAATGACGTGTGAAACGAACACGAAGACGGGAAACGCCACGATCAACGTCGAGACGGACCAACGTAGGCGGTCGACGCGCCATTCCTCGCCGACCGCGCTTGCTGCAGGGTCGGGAAATGCGCGATCGATGAGCTCGAAGATCACCGTGCCGACGTGGTAGGCGCTGAGCAGCAAGGTGGTGAAGAGCACCAGATAAAGAAAGGCTTCCCGCGCAGACGCAGAAGGCTTGGGCTTCGGAACTGGCAACCCGAATTCGACCTCCGCGTAGGCATCCAAAGCATGGCTGATCTGCTCAGGCGGCCAGCCTGCCGTCTGGAGCGCTTCTCCAATCCGTTGTCGCGGGACACCCCGAACCAATGCTTCGCGCACGAACCTTTGGAGCTCCTCGTCGATTCTCGCCATGGTCGCCTCCGGATTCTCAATTCCACGCCGGGCCCAAGCACCGCTTCTCGCCGAACGAAGCGATATCACATAGCCTCCCTCCATGGCATCCGGCTCGACGAAGGCAATTCGGCGAACGGCCGTGAAGGAGTTGCGGCCGCTGAAGGGAAGCGCGTCGTGGCGGGCGTTCATCCGCCACTCGCGCACCTAGGTGCAACCCAAAACGCGCCGATTGTGCTACCAACCGGATGATGCGTCGGTCCGCTCTTGCCGCGTTGCTTGGCATCGTTCCAGTCGTTTGTGTCGGCTGCTCATCTTCGGGGTCCGGTGACTGCGCTTCCGGAGCAGAAGACTGCGAAAACCCGCCGCAGGGTCTGCCCGAAGGAACGACCCAGTGGGCGCCCCAGGGTCCAAGGGCGGTCGGCAGTTACGGCCATGACGTCATTCCCGAACCGGATGCCTTTCGTACGATGCACGTCGGTCCCAACAACAGCGACAACGTGTGGGTCGCCGCCGCGCCGAAAATGGAGCTCGACTGGGTGGCGGAGACGAGCTTCTACATCCCGGAGGGTCCGACCTTCGACAACCAGGGCAATCTCTACTTCAGCCCCTTGTTCCCGCAGGAGGACGTGTCGTTGGTTTCGCTCGATGCCGAGACCGGCGAACGGAACTGGGCTGTCGAGGGCGACGGAATCAATGCAGGCAGCGGTGCGATTTTGGTTCTGAATGACCCGGAGGCACCCGGCACGCAGATCATCTATCATGCGACCTACACCGAGGCGATGGCGATCGAGCCGGACGGCACCGTGCTTTGGCGCACGCCCACCGAGTTGAGCTTGCCCCCCGTCGTGCCCGGAGAGCGCTCGACCACGCATTCGTTCGGCTTCAACTACCACCCACGCACCGATTCACTCGTCGGGCTGACGATCGGCGGCGTGCTCTTCGCGCTCGACCGCAAGACGGGGGAGAAGGCGGCCCCTCTCGGACAGGTGCCCGGCTCGCCCGCAACCAGCGTTGAGATCGACCTTCCCGCGTTCGTCGTCGAGCAAAGCAACGCGCTGACCGATGAGGTGTTCGGCAAGACCCCTAGTGGGCTCAGCCTGTTTTCGGTCATCATCGACGTGATTTTTGGCGGCGGCTCCATCGTCACCAACTACTTCGCAATCGATCCCAACACCAGCGTGATCTACGTGGCCGCAACCGCCGACGACGGTGCCGATGGTGTCGAAGACGGGCAATCGGACCTTGGAGCGCTCTATTCGATCGATCTCGTCGACGACGGAAGCGGAGGGCTCGAGTTTCAGGTGCAAGACGCCGCCACCTTCGACGGTGGAACCGGCTCCACCCCGTCGATCAGCGAGGACGGCAGCACGATCTACGTCTCGGACAACGCGGGAAACGTCATCGCGCTCGACAGCGACCTCGAAGAACGATGGCGGTTCGACGTGGGCGAGCCGTTGGCTGCCTCGGTCGCGGTCTCTCCGGACAACCGGGAAATCTACGTCGTGACGCGCAAAGACGTCTTCAGGCTCACCGACGAAGGGGACAGTGCGCGCCTCGATTGGACGGCGATGCTCGACGCGTTCTCCGGCGAGCCGGAGATCGAGTTGGAATTCCAGGCGCTGACGCCGACCATCACGGCCAATGGCGTTGCCATCAGCGTCGGCGGCGGAAAGAGGGTGGGCGAGCGCGAGCTGATGCTGAAGGTCGGCGTCGGTCTTCTCGATCGCGACACGGGCAGGCTGCGATCGTTCACGCTCGGCCGTGAAGAATCGATTGCGGTCACTTCCGTGGGGCCCGACGGCGGCATCTACACGGCGAGCTCGCCTTTGCGCCGCGTCTCGGGCAAAGCGGTCTATCCCGACCTCACTGAGGATATCATCGGGGGAATCTCGCGCTACCGGCCGATCCGAAACGATCTGTTGGCCCTCGAAGCGAGCTGCGCAGCAGGCGTGCGCGCACGGAATGCGGCGACCATCGAAGATTCGGCACCGGCTTCGGCCGCGCAGGACTTGCGGCAGATTCGAGTGCTGACCGGCCAGAGCCGCGCAGCCGTCGCGCGCGCGGTCTCGAACGGTGATCTCGATCAAGCATCGGCTGCCGCCGTCCGGGCGGATCTAGACGCCGCGGACGCGAGCCTCTCCGAAGGAAGGCTGACGGCAGCAGGGGAGCAACTAATCGCGGCGTGCAATGCGCTCTCGGAGTGACGGGGTGACCAAATGAATTGTCTTGAGATCCAGAAGTCGACAGGGGTGCTAGCGATGCTAGCGGTGGCGGCAGTGGCGGGCTCCTGCAGTGACGATGGTGTCGTAGACGCCCCTGACGAGCTCGGCTCCTTTGCCGTGGGGCATACGATGCTCACCATCGTCGACGCCGAGCGCGACGATCGGGAGCTGCGAGTCGACGTCTGGTATCCAGTCGACGAGGCCGATGCAACGGACGGCCCCTTCAGCGAGTACTCGTTGCAGGGTCTGTTCTCGCTCGCCTCCGAGGTCGCCGTCGACGACCTTCCAGTTTCATCGGCGGGGCCGCATCCGCTGCTGGTGTTTTCGCATGGGTTTGGCGGTATCAACACGCAGTCGACCCAGCTGATGGAGGCCTTGGCCAGCCACGGATTCGTCATCGCGTCTCCGGAGCATACGGGCAACACCGCGCTCGATTCGAGTGATGACGTGCCAGCCGAGAAGCGGGTGCCCGATGTAGCGGTCGTCATCGACCGCATGTTTGAGCGCTCGAATACGACCGGAGACGCATTCGAGTCCCGCATCGACGAAGCCAAGGTCGGAGTGTTGGGGCACTCGTTCGGTGGAAGCACGGCCCTCGGCACGGTGGCGGGGTTCGGCGGCGCCGAGCCCGACCCCCGGGTCAAAGTCATCGGCGTCATCGCGGGCGGCGTGGGCAGCGACAACTTCAGCGAGGAGGCGCTCGCGACAGTAACCGCCCCCACGATTTTGCTCGTCGGCACGTTGGATCAGAGTGCTGTGGAAAACCACGACTACGCGTTCGCCAACATGCCAAATGCCGAGGCGCTCTTTAAAGTCGAGATCACGGGTGCAAACCACACACACTTCGCCGACGTCTGCGCGATCGGTGACTTCTTGCTCGACCTCGGGTTGAGCCAGGACCAGTGGCCGGGCCTCGGTGCGGAAGCCTTGATTCAACCTTACAACGATACGTGCACCGAGGACGTCTATCCGATCGCAGAAGCACACCGGCTGCAAAACCTCTACATGGTCGCGCACTTCAAGCGATACTTGCTCGAGCAACGCGGGTATGATCGCTTTTTGTCGTCTGCTTACGCGCAGGCCAACGAGCCCGCTGTCAGCTTCATCACCAAGTGAGCTCCCTTGGCTGGCGCTCGCCCCGACTCGATGTCTAACTACTACTCGGGGGAAACGGGGCATCTGACCATGCGTGGATTCATCTTGGCTTTCATCGCGACTGCGGCGTTCTCGCTCGCGGGTTGCGGCGATTCGAACGACACCGGCACCGGAGGGACAGGCGGCAGCGCGGGCACCGGAGGCACCGCAGGCAGCGGCGGCACCGGCGGCAGCGCAGGCACCGGGGGCGTAGGCGGCATCGGCGGTGTGGTGAGTGACCTCGAAGTCTCGCCGGTGCTCCAGGGGCTCGCGAATCCGTGGGACATCGCTTGGCTACCGAATGGCACCGTGCTGGTGACCGAGCGCCCCGGCCGCCTCAACGTGTACGGTGACGGTCTCGATCAGCCGCCGACCCTCGTCGTCGAGCCAGACGACCTCATCGCCAGCGGGGAGGGCGGGATGCTGGGTCTCGAGGTCGATCCGAGCTTCGACAGCAACGGCTACGTGTTCGTGTGCTTTTGCTCGACTGCTTCAGGGCCTCCCGACGTCCGCGTCGTCCGCTACACCCTGAGCACCCCGGACGGCGACAGCGAAGAGGGCCGCACCGACATCGTGACGGGCATGCCCTATAGCACGGGCCGGCACAGCGGATGCCGTCCCCGCTTCGGTCCGGACGGCTATCTATGGGTGGGCACGGGCGACGCGGCGATCGGCACCACGCCACAGGACGACGACTCGCTCGGAGGCAAAGTGCTGCGCGTCGATCGAGACGGCTACGCGGCCCCCGGCAACCCGGGCGGCCGCCGTTGGCTCTCGAAAGGCCATCGCAACGTGCAAGGCATCGCGTTTCGAGCTTCCGACGACCTCGGTGTCTCTGCCGAGCATGGCCCCGGGGTCGACGACGAGGTCAACTTGCTCGTGGCGGAGAACTTCGGGTGGGATCCCGTCCCTGGATACAACGAATCCGTGCCCATGACCGATACCGTCAAGTTCCCCGACGCCATTGAGGCGATCGTTTCGACCGGCTCTCCGACGCTTGCCTATTCGGGCGCCGAGTTCGTGGAGGGTGCGTCTTGGGGCGATTGGAACGGCGCGCTGGTGGTAGCCACGTTGAAGGCGCAGCATCTTCATCTCTACTTCATCGACGAAGAAGGCAACGCCACCGATGGCGGGAGGTGGATCGAAGGTCGCGGCCGGCTGCGCTCGCCGCGGATGGGCCCGGACGGCCTGTACGTCACGACCGACGGCAGCGCAGGCAGCGGCGAGGTCCTACGGGTAACCCCGATCCTCACGCCCTAGTGCCAGTCGCTCCTGCGCAGCATCGTCACTGCTCAGCCTACGTCGACTAGCTGGACCGGGTTGGGCTCGACCCGCCAGATGTCCCGGCTGTAGTCGCGGATGGTGCGATCCGAGGAGAACGGGCCCATCCGGGCCGCGTTGAGAATCGACATCCTCGTCCAGCGACGCGAATCCGCCCAGGCCTCGCTCACCGTTCTCTGACAGTCGATGTAAGACTGAAAGTCCGCCATCACGAAGTACTCGTCGTGATGGATGAGACTATCGATCAATGGCCGAAAGAGCGTCTTGTCCCCGCGTGAGAAATGACCGGAGGCGATGAGATCGAGAACGCTCCGGAGCAATGGATTCGTTTCGTAGTGGACGTAGGGTCGATACCCCTTCTCACGCTGGGCGTGTATTTCGTCTGCCGTGAGCCCAAACAGAAAAAAGTTCTCGGCGCCGACCGCATCGCGTATCTCCACGTTGGCTCCATCCAGCGTCCCAATGGTGAGCGCGCCGTTCATAGAGAACTTCATGTTGCCCGTTCCCGAGGCTTCTTTGCCTGCCGTCGATATCTGCTCGGAGAGGTCGGCGCAGGGATATACGAGCTGTGCCGTCTTGACGTTGTAGTTTGGGATGAACACCACCTTGAGCCTTCCGCGGGTGTCAGGGTCGGAGTTGACGACCTCGCCAACGGAGTTGATCAGCTTGATGATCAGCTTGGCCATCGCGTAGCCCGGCGCCGCCTTGCCGCCGAAGACGAAGGTCCGCGGAGCGGTCATCGGATTCGCTCCTTCTTTAAGCTGCTGGTAGAGGTGCACGATGTGGAGAACCGCGAGATGTTGACGCTTGTACTCGTGGATACGCTTGACCTGGACGTCGAACATCGAGTCGAGATCCGCATCGACCTTCATTAGCCTCCGCGCTTGCTCGGCCGCAACCCGCTTGCGGGCGGCTTTGACGGCCTGCCACTGCGCCTGAAAATCCGGGTCATCCGCAAGCTCTTCGAGCTTGCGTAGCCGGTCGAAATCCGTGATCCAGCCTTCGCCGATATGCTCGGTGAGCAGCTGCGCAAGCTCCGGATTGGCGAGCGCCACGAAGCGGCGAGGGGTCACGCCATTGGTCTTGTTGTTGAACTTGCCGGGGTAGAGCTCGTGGAAGTCACGCATGACGCGGGTCTTGAGCAAGTCGGTATGGAGAGCGGAGACTCCATTGACCGAGAAGCTGGCCACCGTGGCGAGATTGGCCATGCGCACCGCGCCGCTGCCTCTGTCGTCGATTAGGGACAACCGCTCTTGTTTCCCGTGGTCGTCCGGGAAGCGTGCACGGACCTCATCCATGAAGCGGTGATTGATCTCGTACACGATTTCGAGGTGGCGCGGCAGCAATCGCCCAAACACTGGCAACGGCCAAGTCTCTAGGGCTTCGGGGAGCAACGTATGATTCGTGTAGGCAAACGTTTCCGAGGTGATCCGCCAGGCGTCGTCCCAGCTCATTCCATGCTCATCAAGCAGCAGCCGAAGCAGCTCGGGTACGGCGAGCGCCGGATGGGTGTCGTTGAGCTGGATTGCGAACCATTCGTGCAGGTTGTCGGGCCGACCGCCGCGTAAGCCGTGCAACCTCAGCAAATCCTGCAGCGAGCACGAAACGAGAAAGTACTGTTGCTGAAGCCTGAGTTGCTTGCCCTGGACAGGCTCGTCATTGGGGTAGAGGACTTTGGTGAGCGTCTCCGAGGCCACTTTTTGCTCGACCGCACCGTAGTAGTCACCGACGTTGAAGCTCCTGAAGTCGAACGTTTCGGCTGCTTCCGCGCCCCACAGGCGCAGCAGGTTCATGTTGTTGACCTTGTAGCCTGGAATCGGCGTGGCGTACGCAACCCCCTTTACGACCGTATCAGGGCGCCAGCGAACCCGGTAATGACCACGCTCATCCTCGTAGTGCTCGGTGCGACCACCAAAGCCAACCGGGTACGTGTATTCTGGTCGAGCAAACTCCCAAGGGTTTCCCTGGTGCAGCCATTTATCGGTGCGTTCGACCTGCCAGCCATCCTTGATGCGTTGCTCGAAAATGCCGAACTCATATCTCAGACCGTAACCCACGGCGGGGATCTGCAGCGTCGACAGCGAATCCATGAAGCACGCGGCGAGGCGGCCCAATCCCCCGTTGCCGAGGCCAGGCTCTTGCTCCTCTTCGATGAGCTCGTCGAGGTCTTGCCCGAGCGATGCGACTGCCCGCGCGACCTGATCCCGAATCCCGAGATTCAATAGGGCGTTCCCAAGCGACGGCCCTAGCAAGTACTCGGCCGAAAGATAGCAGACCACGCGCGTGGGTTGCGCTAGCAACGCCATTGCCGTGCTCAGCCAACGCTGCATCAGTCGGTCGCGCACCGTGTACGCGACCGCCAGGTAGTAGTCCGATCGGGTTGCCAGCTTCGGGACGTTGCCACACCGATAGAAGAGGTTGTCCTGAATGGCTCGGCGCAGTGTCTCGACGTCGAGCCCGGTTCGGTCGTCCTCGACCATCGAAGCTTTCGTCGTTGATGCGCTTTGCGGGTCCATCCAATGTAGCTCGAGCTCGTGGTTGGCGTCGGCCCGCTGCATCTTACCGCCGATGCGAGCGGCGCGGCTAGCCTTGATGTGTATCCCCGCCGCTCTCGGTATCGAGCGCCGACCGCCGGAAGTCAGCCCAAGGCGCGCTTCCAAGCGGAAAGCACGTCGTTCGAAAACAGCACGAAGCGGACCTCGTCGAGGGCCCAATCGCGGTCCCGCACCACCGATATCGAGATCGCAGCCGCCTCGTCGAGCGGGTAGCCGTAGACCCCGCAGGAAATTGCAGGGAACGCAACCGACCGAAGCCCGTGCTCGACGGCGAGCTCGAGAGCGGAGCGATACGCGCTGCGGAGGAGCACAGCATCGGTTGGACGGCCGCGGTAGACCGGCCCCACCGTATGGATGACGTGGCGCGCCCGGAGCCCAAAGCCAGGAGTGATGCGAGCCTCGCCCGTTGGGCAACGAACTCCCGGCTGAACCTCCGGAAGCTTGCGGCAGGCTTCGAGCAGCTCCGGCCCGGCTGCACGGTGAATCGCACCGTCGACGCCGCCTCCGCCGAGCAACTTTTCGTTGGCAGCGTTCACGATGGCATCGACCGCTTGCTGGGTCAGATCACCTCGAAGGACTTCGATGCGAGCCGCCACCGAACCTCGTCATTCGGGCTGCGCGATCACGATGCGCTCGCCCACCCTCACGTGCCGATAAGCGTCGCCGAACATCTCACTGAACATTGCAATCACCTCATCGCTGCTGTCGTGGCCGCCGACCCCGACGAGCCCGAGATTCCGACGGCGGAGCTCGTTCATCTCTTCCGTTACCTGGTCCATCGAGATCGGTGAGAGCATGCCCGTACCCGATGCGAAAACCCGCTGCGCGTTCAAGCCGAGCACCTTCAAGCGGCCTTCGGGAACTGGAAAATGCAGGCCTCCGAAGATCCCGTACAGCGGCTCGTCAAAGACTTCGTCGTAGCGCTCGAGGAGCTTCGGGATGGTTTGATGCCCGCAACCCACGATGAGGACCGCCCCGCGCTCCGCCACGTTCACGACCAGCGCCTGCTCGTCGATCCAGCCGAACACGAGCTGACGCGGGATGGTGCCCGTGGTGGCCAAGCCCTCGCCGATCTGCATCGGTGCCGACGAGTGGACGGGATCAAGCCCGGGATAGGTCATCGGGATCGGAACGAAGGCACGCACTCCGGGCAGGGGTGCTTGTTCGATGCCGACCGAAAAGGTTTCGTTTTTCTGCCGTTCTTTCCCGCCCACGTGATCGAAGTGGTTGTGCGAGATGAAGATGGTGTCGATGCTGTCTAGCGAGACGCCGAGCGCGCGCATGTTGTGCTCGAGCGGAGATGGGGACTCTCGTGCCGCGTTGTGCCCCACGTCGAAGAGAATTCGATGCCCGTCGGTTTCGACTAGATACGACACCCCCATCTCTCCTCGGAGCCCGGGGTCCGACACGTGCCAGTCGATCAGCGGCAGGATCGTGAGCGTTTGAGTGATGCCAAGGTCTTGGATGGGAGCCGGCCGCTCGGCGGCAAACTTCGCCTCCGCGTCGAGGACGCCGCGATGGTTTCGCAGCTCGACGAAAGCAACCGCTGCCATGACCGTGAGGGCCAAGATGCCGAGCGACCATGCGACGATGCGTTTCACAAGATTCCAGTATCACAGTGGGGCCTGGCGGTCATGGCCGGCCTTCAGCGAGCGTGGGTGCTGCTGCTTTACGGGCTGCGGAGCGTCGCCTATAAGTCCGCCCCATGAATGAAATATCCGGCCTGAAACGCTGCGCCTTCGTGCTCGCAATTGCCGTTGCCGCGCAGCATTCCTTCGCGACCAGCGCAGGTGCGCAAGACCCCGACAAGGTTGGCGCCGAGGAAAAGGACCTCCGGCCCGAGCAGTCTCGCGGCAGCGGTCCAGCCCCGACAAGCGCCGACACCGACGCGGAAAAGGCAGCCGAAGCGATCGACTTCGCAACCACGGCACGAGGAGGTGTCCCAAGTCAAGCAGCGCCGAGCGACGCCGCAGTCGACGCGGTCCAGGCAAGCATGACCAGAGCCGCCGAAGAGATCGAGGCCGGCGTCACGGAGGCCTACCAGCTCACGTTTGGTGACACCTTCGATTGGGTCCAGCTCGCCTCCGGGGAATGGATCAAGGGCGAAATCAAACGCATGCGTGACGACGTGCTCGAGTTCGACAGCGATAAGCTCGACATGCAACTCATCGACTTGGCGGACGTGATCAGGTTGCATTCCCCAAACGTCAACACCTACGTGTTCGACAATCGCATCAGTGCAACGGGCCTTGCCGTCATCACTCCCGACAAGGTCGTCGTCCAGACCGAGGAGGGAACCCGGATCTTCGATCGAAGCGAGCTCGAAGGAATAGTGGAGGGCGGTGAGCGCGAAAAGGATTGGTGGTCGATGAGCCTCCGCTTCGGTCTTACCCTCAACCGTGGCAATACCGATCAGCTCACCTACGACATCCTCTTCAAGGTCCGCCGTGAAGACGACATGACCCGCATGGACCTGAGTTACAACGGCACCTTCGGCCGAACCGATGGGGTCCAGAACGTCCAGCGGCACCTGGGCGAGTTCGACTTCAAGGTGTTTCTCTCGAAACGGTGGTTCGTGACGCCGGCATTCGGGCAGCTTTTGAACGATCGCTTCCAGAACATCAAGTTCAGGGCAACCCCCGCAGCGGGCGCGGGCATTCACATCATCGATACGCCGAACGTGAAGTGGGACTTTCAGACGGGCCTCGGTTACCAGTACTTGAAATACCTGGACGCCTCCCAAGTCACCGGAGACGACCCGCAGCACGACGTGTTTGTGCCCCTCTATACGTACGCGGACTTCGACATCACCGACGACATCGATCTGACCCTCAGCTGGCTCACGAACCTAGTGGTCACCGAGGTCGGCAACACCAACCATACCGGCAAAGCCGACCTCTCGATCGAGCTGACGAGTGTCGTCGATTTCAACGTGGCATTCCTCTTCTTGCGCACCGAGCAACCGGCCCCGCCGCCCGATCCCGATCCTGCGGCCCCTCCGATCGAGAAGAACGACTACCAGCTGGTGGTCGGTGTTTCGCTCGAGCTAGGATAGCGTCATCCGATGCCTCGCATGCGCTCGAATACCCTCATTGTCGCAGCGAAGCGCTGGGCAGATGAGCACCGGGAGCTCGTGATCATCGGGGTCGCGCTGCCGCTGAGCACGCTGGCTACCGGATGGGACAAAGCCAAGGCGTTGCTCGTCAGGCCGGCAAGAGCCGAAGATCACGATGCACGGGTAGGGCGGGTGAGAGAGGACGTCAGGCGGTATGCGGCAGCGCGTCGTCGGGGCGAAGCGTGGGCGCAAAAGCCGCTACGCACCGATCGGAGGGGCGCTGCTTCCCTCAATACCCGAATGGCCGACAAGTCCGACTCACAGCAGGTCCGCATGAGCGACCTCACGGCGATTCTCGGAGTCGATGAGGACAAAGGCATCATTCGACTCGAGCCGTTCGCGACCGTGGGCGACGTCGCCCAGCACCTCGACGAGATGGGGCTTCAGCTCGAGGCGACGATCGAGATGAAAGACGCGACGATGGGCGGCCTCGTCATGGCACTCGGGATGACGACGCACTCCCACGTCTGCGGCTTGGTCCACGACACCGTGACCGCTTACGAGATCGTGACGGCGGATGGCGAGCTGGTGCGAGCGACCCGGGACAACGAGCACGCGGATCTGTTTCGGGCATTGCCCTGGAGCCACGGCACGCTCGGCCTTCTCGTCGCGCTCGAGATGCGCGTCATCCCCGCGCCATCACACGTGCGGCTCGTTTATCGTCCGTTTTACTCCCTCGAGGCCTACGCTCCCGAATACGGGAGGCTCGCAAGCGACCCGAATCCACCGCACTTCATCGAGACGATCATCTTCGACAAAGACCGCGCGGTCGTCATGGAGGGCCATCCGGCTTCCACCGAAGAGGTGCAAGAAAGCAACCTGCCGATGAACCCGGTGAGCCGGTACTACAAGCCCCTGTTCTACAAGCACGTCGAAAGCATGCTCGAGCTCGGCGAGGGCAAGTCATTCGAGGAGCTCGTCCCGATGTACGACTACCTCATGCGCCACGACCGCAGCATGTGCATGTGCTTGGCGCAGATCCTTCCAACCGCCAACGAGCCTTGGTTTCGCTACACGATGGGCTGGATGCTTCCGCCCAACACGACGTTTCTAAAGGGCACACGGCCTCGCGCGGAACGCGAGAACACCATTCGAAAGCAAGTCTGGCAGGAGTTTGCCTTTCCTGCCGAGCACTTCGCCGAGATGGTCGAGCAGGTGCACGAGGAGCTCGAGATCTACCCGCTGCTGGGGTATCCGTGCCGCGTGATCGACCGCGGCGGGCTCGTTCGACGCCCGGGGAACCGAAAGAAGCCATACTCGGGACGTGCAGAAGCCGCGGTCTTCCTCGACCTCGGCATCTATGGATTTCCGAAGCGGGTCAAAGACGGCGACGAGCGCTTTCCAACGGTCAGCAAAGTTCGGGCCCTGGAACGAAAAGTCCGCTCGATCGGCGGCTTCCTCCACACCTACTGCGACGTCTTCAGCACGGAGGAAGAGTTCGAAGAGATGTTCGACCACACCCTGTGGCGAGAGATGCGAGCGAAGTACCACGCCGATGGCACCTTCCCCACGATCTACGAAAAGGTGAAGCCCGAGCTCGACCCATTGCAGTTCCTCGACGAGGAACGATCGTGGAGCGTGGACCGACCGGACGTCCGCTTCGACGCCGGCTCGCAGGGCGTTTAGCGCGAGCCCTCCATCGCGTCGTAATCCTCCTGGCTGGCGAACACCCGGAGCCGTTCGACGGCATGGGACAAGACCGGGATGCGTTCCGCCACGTGGGTCAGCCGCTCCACGATTTCGTTGCCGCCGCGAACGCCTTTGGCCTCCACCGGCATCTCCGCGATGCGCGCGCTCACCTCGGCGCGGGTCCTGGCGAGGCGCTCCGGGTCGGCCGCCAGCTCGGCGGCAAGCCTGCGCTTCTCCGCGAAGTCGCGCTCGGTGAGCACCTTGCCGAACGACCGGAGCCCCGCGATTTGGAACTCGTGCTTCTTGAACAGGCGGTAGATCTCCTTGACGCGCTCGACATCGATGTTGCGACCTAGCGTGTAACTCTCGAACCGGCCTTCCATGGCCAGAAGCGCAGTCTCCGCGAGGCACGCGTAGGCAGTCCCTTTGGGCAGGCCAATGTCGTAGCCGATGTCGATGTCGCCCGGGATGAGGACTTCGCCGCTCTCGATGACCGCCACGTCGGGGCGCAGGGCAGCCTCTCGCTCGCCGATGTCCGGCGGCCGCGCCACGTCGCAGATCACGGCGCCTGGCTTGCAGGTGCTGATGTCGAGAATGCGCTGGCCGAACGCAGACGTCGCGGTCACGACCAAGTCGCAGTCCGCGGCCAGATCGCGCGGCCGAAGGGCGATGGTCACCTTGGTGCCGGGTGTTTCCCTTTCGATGGTGCGCTTGAGGTCGATCAGCTTTTCGGGCTCGATCGACACCAGCACCACGTCGTAGATGGCTTGCGCGAGCAGTCGCGAGCAGACGGCGCCGATCGATCCCGTCGCACCGATGATCATCGCTCGGCCTTGGGTGAGCTGGGTGGCGCCCATCTTGACGACGGCCTGTTTGGCGGCCTCGAGCGTGGCGGCCACGGTCAGGCTGTTACCGCTGGTGATGGCGATCGATGCCTCGTGGGCTACGGTTTCGCCGGCATCGCCCACCACACTGGTGAATGCGCCGAGACCCATCAAACGGCAGCCGTGGCGCTCCGCCATCTTCGCGGCCTCGTTGAGTCGGTCGTACGTGAATCGCGCGCTGTGGCGCATCATCTGGCGCGGGGTGGAGCCGAGGGCAAAGAGATAGCCTTCGATCCGCTGTCCCGTGGCCGGCGAACGGCCCCCCGAGATGCGTCCGACGTACACGGGCTTGAGATACGCCGCCACCTCCTCGACGACACGGTCCGGCAGGTGCTTGGTCCACGTGAAGTCCGGGTGCTTGTGTACGAATCCGACGTCGAGTGGATGGATGACGAAGGCAAACCGGTTGATGCCTTCCTCTTCCTCTTGGAGATACCGGATGTACGGGCTCCAAGAGATCTCAGCCATGAGGTTGAGGTAGGTGTCTTCGGTGAGCGGGATGCTCGGATCGTCACGTAGCGCGACGAACACCGCCTCGATCAGCGCCGCAGAATATCGCGCCATCGCCACGCCCGGCTCGAGCGAAGGCATCAGCGTGACTAGAATGGAAGCGCCCCGGGTGCGGAAGTCGTCCGCGTCCTCACGGGTCGCGCATGGCACGACGACCGTCTTCTTGCGCAAGTCCATTGGAGCGAAGTGACGAATCGCAGCGGCATCGCCTGCGATGACGTCGGCCCAACGGAAATGCGGTGTCACCCGCCGCGCATCGGCGTGCGCAGGGGGCGAGATCTTGTCGAGCGGTGCATCCTTGAGCGCCTCGAGCGTGGGCGCGTCAGCGGTTCCGAGCGTTTCCTTGCTGCCCACCCCCGGCACGTCGGGCAAGCCGAAAAACATCTCCGGATCGTAGTATTCGACCCGGGGCGTGAGTCGTCCGAGCGCTTGCGCGAGACCGACATGGTTGATTCCAGGCACCATCAGGACGCGCTTCTGGCTGAAGATTCCCGGCTCGGCGCGATCGGCGAGCACCACGCTCCAGCGCTCGAGGCCCGCGCACACTCCGCTGCCGTCTACGACCGGCGTGCGCTTGGCGGCCGCTGCAACCTCGCACCCTGGTTGATAGCGCCGATGCGCGTCGCCGAGCTCGAGGTCCGTCGGGATCCCGTCCAAGCCAATGGCGTCGACCTTGCCGTCGTGCCCGCGGACGAGCGCCCGCGCGCGTTCCAAATCACGGTCGCACCCGCGCCACAAGACCTCGGCGCGACGATCGCCCAAGGCGGCGATGAAGTTTTCGTTCTCGCCGCCAAGGTGAATGACGAGACAACGCTTCATGAAGATCGTCTTTACAGCACAGTCGCCTTAGGGCGTCCAGCCCCGACGTGGCCCGGTGGGTCCAACGCCGAATCCACTACTGTTCGATGCAGAACAGGCGCAGGGTCGTGGAGCATGCGGGGGTGTCGTTTGCGGTCCAGTTGGCCGCGGTCGAAGCCGTCGTACCGCACAGACCGACGCCCTCGAAGGCGCTCTCGAAACCTTCGCAGTCGATCGTGGGGACACCCGCATCGAGGGCCGCGTCATTCATGTAGGGCAAGCCGTTCGGCAAGGTTCCGGTCCAGACATCTCCGCCCCGCAGCTGGCGGTTGGCGTCTAGATTGATACGCGCGGCGATGTCGCCATCCGTCAGGTCATCCCAGTCGTCCGCGACGAGGGTTCCGTCAACCAGCACGTACGGGACGGTCGATCGCGTCACGCGATCTGCAACCGGCGAGGAAGTCGTGGACAGCCAAGCCTTGAAGATACCCTCCAAGCCCGCCGCCGCGGCTTCCGACGCACAAAGCGCGTCCGCCCCGGCGAGCCCCCCGAAATCGGCATTCTGCGCCGTCTCCGTGACGAAAATCCGACGCTCGGAGACGCCAGCTTCACCGCCAGTGCCACCGCTGCCGCCGTTACCTGCGGAGCCACCAGATCCGCCTTCACCGCCCGAGCCCGCGCTGCCATCGACGCTGGCGTCCATCGGGGAATCGAAGCTCGATTCGCTGCAAGCGAGCAGCACCGCGAGCGGCAGCAGAGGTAGCAGGCGCAGCATCTCGTTCCTTTCGCATCTCGACGCCAAAGGGGCAAGCTGCGTCTGGGAGCGCGCTTGCCAAGAGATCCTCGTCAGCACAGATTTCGACGCCATGCACAAAGCGACCACCATCCGCTACGGATTCATTGCTCTCGCCTTGGCGATGGGATGTGCGGGTCGCTCGTCGCCCCTGGCGAAGATCGCGGACGTCTACCAGCCCGACCTCGAGCGCGCTCGTGCGCGCGCTTCGACCATCGTTTTCGTTCCCGGCATCATGGGCAGCGAGCTTCACGATTCGCGCGACGGGCACGTCGTCTGGGGAACGTTTTGGTCAGGTGGAGCCTGGGAGGACACCCTCAGGGACTTGGCGCTCCCATTCGCCGTCGATCGTCCGGTGAGCCAGCTACGCGACTCGTTGGTCCCAGGCGGTGAGCTTCTGGTCGTCGATCTCGCGCTTCCGAGTGGCCCGATCCACGCGCGCGCGTACCCGGGGAGCTTCGAAGGTTTGGTGAAGTCGTTGTTAGAAACCGGCACGCATCATGCTCCCGAGGCCCTGAGCATCGAAGACGCGATGGCAGGGCGCGACCCGATCATCGGGTTTGGGTACGACTGGCGGCGCGACATTGCATCGGAGGCTCGACGTCTCCACGAGGTAGTCGTGGCGGCATCGGAAGAGCGCCGACTCCGTACCGGGAATTCTCGCATCGACATCGTGGCCCACTCGATGGGCACGCAGGTGGTCCGTTGGTATCTGCAATACGGCACCGCCCCCGTGCCGGCGGACGGCTCGCTTCCCGAGCTTACCTGGGCCGGGGTTCGTTACGTGGAGCGCGTTCTTCTGGTGGCGGCCCCGAACCTCGGAGAAGCCCGTGCGCTCGAGGTGATGCTGCACGGAGCTCAGGAGCATCCCTTGCTCCCGAAGTATCCACCCGCCGTGCTGGCGACGTTTCCCGCTGCGTTCCAGATTCTGCCCCGTCCACGCGACCATCGGGTGATTTGGGCGGACAATGGCGAGCCGGTCGACCTGTACGACGTAGCGGTGTGGGAATCGCTCAAATGGGGCCCTTTTGCGGATGATCAAGACGAGGCGCTCCGAGCCCTGCTGCCCGAGGTCGAGACCCGAACCGAGCGCTTGGCGCTGCTGCGTAAGCACATGGCCGCCTGCTTGGAGCACGCTCGACGCTTTCACGAGGCGCTCGATCGACCGGCCCCTCCGCCCCCCGAGGTTCGGATTCACAGCTTCGTCGGGGACAGGCATCCGACTCCCGCGGTCCTGCACGTGAACAGGCGAAACGGCAAGGTCAAATGGGCTCGAGCGGAGCCGGGCGACGGGACGGCTACGCGCACGAGCGCTCTAGGTCAGTCTCGCTTCGACCGCCAGGAACCGCCGACGATCACGTCGCACAGCGTGCACTTCAGTGGAGCCGAGCACCTCCCCATCGTCGGTGATCCGTCATTTCTCAATCAGGCGCTCTATCTCCTGCTCGAAGAGCCGGACCCGCCGGCTCCCGAGCTCACCGTCTCTTCCGAGGATTGAGAAGCGGACGTCTCTTCCAAAGCAGACTAGCCGCGGTCTAGCCCGTTTACACGACTGCGGCCTGGTGAGACTATCCTCCCGGCCGAAGCGGAAGGAGGAAGCCATGTCGCTTGGGAACAAGGTTGCTGCGGAGCTCGTCGGTACGTTCTGGCTCGTCTTTGGTGGTTGCGGAAGCGCCGTTCTGGCAGCGGCCTTTCCCGATCTGGGGATTGGGTTCCTCGGTGTTGCGCTCGCCTTCGGGCTCACCGTCATGACGATGGCCTACGCCATCGGACACATCTCGGGCTGTCATCTCAATCCCGCTGTTTCAGTCGGCTTGCTCGTCGGACGCCGCTTTCCAGCTTCGGAGCTCGCGCCTTACGTGATCGCGCAGGTCCTCGGTGCAATTGCCGCGTCCGCGCTGCTCTATTTCATCGCTTCGGGCCAGGAAGGCTTTCAAGCTGGCGGTTTTGCCTCGAATGGCTTCGGCGAGCATTCGCCTGGTGGCTACTCGATGGTGGCTGTGCTTGCCGCGGAAATCGTCCTCACCTTCATGTTCCTCTTCATCATCCTCGGGGCGACCGACAAGCGCGCGCCCGCGGCGCTCGCACCGGTGGCGATCGGCCTCGGGCTCACGCTGATCCACCTCATCGGAATCCCGGTCGACAACCTTTCGGTGAACCCCGCGCGGAGCACCGGCCCCGCTCTCTTTGCCGAGCCGTGGGCGCTTCAGCAGCTCTGGCTCTTTTGGGTCGCGCCGATCATCGGCGGCGCTCTTGCCGGGATTGTCTATCCACTGATCGCTGGCGACGGAGATTGACCGCAGCGGTGATGAACCCGAAGCTCGCACCGATGGCCGGACTGGCGCTCGTTGCCCTCGGCGGCGCTGGATGCGGAAACGGGACGCAGGAGGGCGCAGACGGGGGAGTAGGCGGTGCTTCGACCGACCTCACCTGCGCCGATCTGGAAGGGCCGGTTCGCGCCGATACGAGTCAGTGCGAAGACGTGGATGCTGCGTATCCCTACTTGCTCGTCCCGTGCTTGCGAGGCTCGGGATGGGCGGGTGCGTGGGCGATCGATGCCGACGGCCTCCCCGCGTACGACTTCACGGCTGAGCAGCGTTGCGACCCGGCGGCCGAGCATTGGAGCCCACGCGCCACCGAGCAGCGAGACCCCATTCACCTGATCGGCAACGGACGCGGCCTCGTCGCAATGGCTCATGCGTCCGGAGGTGTGGAGGTCTACACGCAGGATCGTGGTCACAAGTGGATCAACCGAGTGGATACCTGGCTCGATCCCGAGATGCCCGACTATCCCCAACAACTGGGGGGAGGCTTTTCCTACATCGTCGACGGCGCCCGGACGCTGAGCACACGCTTCGAGGATTTGCCCCTCGGCGAAGCCGCGGCGCAACAGACGCGTCGCTTTGGGGTCGGATACTTGGAGACGGTAACCGACTTTGGGGATCTTCGCGTGCGGCGACGCACCTTTGCGCCGGACCATCATGCGCGCGCATTGGTGGCAGAAGTCGAGATCGAGAATCTTTCCGAGACGACCCGCGCCCTGCGGTTGGTGGAGCTCTGGGACGTCAACATTCACCAACTGCCGGTCGAGCTCGCAACCAGCGACCTCTTGGCGCCTGGAGTGACGGAGCGGATCGATCGCAAGCGACGGGCGCTGATGGCGGAGTTCGAGCACGAGATCCGGTACGATGCGGACGCGCGCATTGCGTGGCTCGAGACGCACGCCCGCAACCTGCCGGAAGGAATCACCGGTCGAGGTTCCATCTCGGACATCGACTACTTTCCCGATCCGATCTACCTCGCGGCGCTCGATAGGGACGCGTCAGTGGAATCCATCTGGCTCGTCGACACGGAGATCTGGGGAACCGACCCTGAGCGTTCGGTTCCGGCGAACCTCGATTCATCCGGGGAGGCTGGCTCCCGTACGATCATGGTCGACGGCGAGGGACAGCAGGCCGTGCTCGCCATGCGGGTGCCAATCATGGTGCCTGCCGGCGGCAAGAGCACCCGCCGGTTTGCTTTCGGGTACGTGCCTGGGGGAGGAGCGCCGGATGCCGACGTGAAAAGCCTGCGAGCTCTCGCGCCGGAGCTTGCGTCCAACACTGCCGACTCGTGGCGGCAAAGGCTCGTCTGGGCTGCATTTCCAGGGCTCCAGGATGCCGGGGCCATGCAGCGGGAGATCGCGTGGGCGTCTTATAACGCCTTGGCCAACGTGACGTTCGACGAATACAGAGGCCATCGAGTGCTCGGGCAAGGCGGCTCGTACAAATACATCCACGGGCTCGATGGCGCATTTGGGGATCTGGCGCTTTTTGCTGAATCGATGCTGCTGGTCGATCCCCAAGTTGCCAAGGAGACATTGGCGTACTGCTTTGCATCCCAGCATGCGTCGGCTGATCCGACGCCATGGCGCTATCCGTATGCCACCACCGGCGTGGGCAACTTCAACGACGTGATCATCTACTACGACCGAAGCGACCCGTACTTCGTCGTTCCCTGGATCACGGGGGAGTACGTCGCGCTCACCCGTGATCACGAGCTCTTGAACGCCCAGATTCCTTACTGGCCTTCGAGCGCAGGAGAGAGCGGCACGGTCCTGAATCACCTGTCTCGGACGATGGAGTACGCCAGCCAGAGCCTCGGCTTGGGCGCCCGTGGATTCGTGGCCATGGGGACAGGAGACTATGCAGATGGGGTTCTCAATCTCACGGAGGAGGAGACGACGCCCCATGGCACGTCCTCGCTTTACAACGCCGGAATGGTGGTGAATGGATTTCCGCTGATTGCCGATATCGTCGCGTCCCACGACTCGGCGTTGTCCACGGAAATGTCCGACCTCTACGATTCGCAGGTCGTGGCATTCGAGGCCGAGGGGTGGGGTGGGGAATGGTTTCGCCGTGGTTTCGCGGACAACGGCAATCCTCTCGCCCCCGACTTTCTGTTTCTCGAGCCGCAGGTCCTAGCGATATTGGCTGGCATCGTCGATCCGGTGCGGCGCGATCAGCTGCTGCAGACGATTTCCAATCGAATGGAAACGGATATAGGAGCGATGTCGACCGTCTTGCTGACCGACAACGGTGACGAAGTCGGCGGGATCGATCTGCCGCAGGTGGGCGGAATTTGGCCCGTTGCCAACGCCTGGCTCACCGAAGCGTACGCCCTGCGCGACCCGAGCGCGGGATGGAACAGCTTCATCCGCAATTCGCTGACCGCGCATGCAGAGGCGCATCCACAGATCTGGTACGGCATCTGGACAGGGCCGGATTCCTACAACGGGCCCGACAGCGAACGGCCCGGCGAAGCCGATGCGCATCTCGTGACCGCGCTCACTGACTATCCGGCTCTCAACGCGCACGTCCACACCGCTCTGCTCCGCGCCCTCATGGGGCTCGTGGGCATATATGGAACGCCGACCGGTATTCGGATCGATCCCCGTCTTCCAACCGAGACGTTCAGCATCGTCTGGCCCCGGCTCTCCGTGCGCAGCCAATCCGATGCCATTGCGGGCGCTATTACTGCTTCGGCGACTGAGCTGATCGAAGTCGGTGTGACCGTGCCAACGGCGCTGCGTCAGGGTGAGCTGCTGGTGACGGTCGATTCGGAACCGGTCGCGTATCGAAGAGAAGACGCCATCGTGTGGTTCGAGCTCGATGGTCGCAGGGAGACATCCGTGGCATGGTCGATCGCTCGCGCAACGGGACCGTGACCTCGATACGCTGCCTCACGGGATCGATCAGTAGCCGAGTCGGGCTCCCGTGGTCGCGCGTACGATCACGAAGAGCACGTTCTCATCGAAGCCGTGCCAATCCCCGTATCGACCTTCGAGCTCGTCGTAGTAGAAGTCGAACGAGTCTTGGAGGGTCTCTCGACTGCGGGGCACTTCTCTTCCAAACTTCTCCATCGAGCGCCTCGAGGCGTCCTCGAGGTCCTTGAAGAACCCCACGTAGTCGACGAGATCCTGCTTCTTCCCGTAGCCGAAATGGCTCGGTACGAAGACGTCGAAATCCAACGCAGCGAGACGCTCCATCGCCTTGATCGCGCCTGGGAAGTAATAGTCGGGTCCGCCGATCGGCAAGATCGTGCGTACCAGCGCGAAATCCGCAGTCCAGAGCAATCGCTCGTCAGGGAGATAGACGGCGTACAGCGTATCGGTGTGCGTCCTTCCCAAGTAGAGCAGGTGAATCCGCACACCACCGATGGTCAGCACCTGGTCTCCTTCGATCAGCCGGGTGGGCGGAAGAACACGGGACGCGTCCACGTCGGCCCAATAGGATGGGCACCCCCTATGGGCGAGGACACGCTGCGGCTCGAGCGCAGCGCCGCCCTCGGTGTGATCGAGATGATAGTGGGAGTAGAAGAGAGTGTGTACGGGCTTGGTCAGCCCCGCTTCCTTCAGATGCCGGACGAGCGCAGCGGCAGCTTCCGCGTTGAATGGGTCGGTGATTACCAGACCCTCGTCCGTGTCGATGACGATGCTGCGATACCAAGTCCAACGGTAGGTGTAGACGCGATCGGTGAGCTTCACCAGCTCCGATCCGTCGTATTCCTCGGCGCCGAAGTATTTTTCCATGTCGCCGACGGCGACTTCCATGATCGCTCGCTTCGGATTGCAGGCGCCGATGAGCAACGTCACCGCCAAAACGGTGACGAAGCGCGCGTGGCGGGAGCATTCTTTCATCGAGCCAGCCTACTCGCTTTCGAAACCGATAGGAAGACCGCGACCTGAATGACGGGTGGAGTGTCGCACGATGGGGGTAGAGTGCTTCCCCGTGGGCGTGATAGAAGCACTCCCATGCGTATCGTATTCTTCTCGCTGACGGCTTTGCTCGCTTTGTGTCTCTCCATTGTCGGTCCGGCCATTGCTGAGGAGCCGGAGTTCGTCATGGAGGTCGGCTCGACCGCACCGTCTGGCAGCCCGTGGGCCGCCGAGCTCAAGCGCTACAAGAAAGTGGTCGAAGAGCGGACTGGCGGCCGGCTCAAGGTGAAGCTTCGGCTTGGCCGCGGGAATGAGCGATCGATGACTCGTCGCGTGCAGATGGGCAGCATGCAGGCCGTCGCGGGCTCGATCGGCGGGATGAGCTCGATCGTGCGCGAGGTGAACGTCATCGAGGCGCCGTATCTATTCGACGACTATGCGGCGGCGGACAAGGTGCTCGATTCGAAGGAAGTCACCGAGCAGTTCCGCCAGCTTCTTGCGGAACGCGAGCTGGTCTTCGGGCTCTGGGCAGAAAACGGCTACCGCTCGTACTTCAGCAGGATGAAGATCCGGAAGCCGGCCGACATGAAGGGCGTGCGCTTTCGATCCCAAGAGTCGCTTGCTCACGTAAAGACCTATCAGGCCTTTGGGGCGTCCCCCGTTCCCATCGACGTCGGCAACACGCTCACCAGCATTCAAACCCGAATCGTCGACGGCTTCGACAACACGCCTCTCTTTGCTACGGCCGGGACTTGGTATCAGGGGCTGGACGAAGGTGAACGCAACCTCTTCTTGAGCCGTCACTGCTACCAGCCAGCGGCGCTCGTCTACTCGAAGAAGTGGTTCGACACGCTTCCCAAGGACGTTCAGTCAGCGCTGACCGTGGTCGATCAAGAGCTCGTCGAATGGGGACGAAAGCAGGTGCGCATCATGGAGCCCGTGTTGCTGAAGAACCTCGAGCGCTACGGCTACGACGTGTATGAGCCGTCCGCCAAGGAGCTGGCCCCCTTCAAGGAAGTGCAAAAGAACGTGCCCGATGAGATCGCCAAGGAGACGGGACCCGCAGGAGTCGCCCTGCTGAAAGCAATTCGCGCACAGCTGTAGACACGGCGCCGTCGCATTCGGATGGCCTGCATGACAACCCTTTGGGTTAACGACGCAATCGAGATCCAAGGCTGGACATCGAGAAGCAGCGTGCAGATACTGCGCCGATGAAAGCCTCATTCAGCTCGATCCTCGGTTTTGCGCTGGTCACGTTCATGATGGCCGGATGCGGAGATGACAATGGTGTTGGTGGCGTTGGAGGAGATCTGTTCTGCGCCTCCGACAACCCCGAAGTCGGTCAAACCATCGACTGCCCTAGCGGGGAACAAACTCTCGACTTTTGCGTCAATACCCGTAGCGGCAACTGCTACTACGTCATCGGCGGAGAGCAGGTCAGCTGCGGCAACTGCCTCGAAAATTCCGGCAATATCGGTAGCTGCGCGCAAGAGGCCATCGCCCTCTGCGACTAGTCGACGCGCTCAGCGCGTATTTGGCTTTCGACGAATCGGTCGACGCGCAGCCAGTCGGGCTCAGCGCCGCGTCGATTCGGGTGTGTACCAAATGGGCGAGGTGTAGGCGCGCTCCTGAATCGTGGGAGGGTGTCCGGTCTCGCCGGGGTCGATTCCGAGGGCCACCGCATCGTACAGGCTGTGTCTCGGGGTCGGCACTTGGAGGACGCGGAGGTAATAGAAGGCTGGCAGATCGGGATCGAATTCCGGATCGGACCAAAAGCCACGGAGCGCGGAAGAGCCCTCGATATCCTCATACCTCGCGGTCGCTAGATCGACGGTATTGAACACTGCAGGCAGCTTCCCGTCGGGACCACGCGCGCGACCGCCGGACCAAGAGACGTCGTACACCTTCTCGTGTGTCTTCCCTTCGGCATCCACCCAACCCTTGACGAGTTGAATGCGATCGAGGTTCGCCCCTTCGGGGTCCTTGACGGCATACATCAAGAAGCTCGGCGCCTTGCCTTTGGGCGCTTTCTTCAAATCGCTCCCCATGGGGTACCCAAACGTGTACCCCACGTTGACCATGTCCGCCTTTCTCGCCTGTTTCGCGTCGAAGTCCCAACCGCCAAAGAACCGCACACGAATGCGAGGCCCTGTGGTCGCATAGACCTCTTTGCGCTTGAAGGCTTCGAAAATCGAAGTCCGCGTGTTCTCCTCGGCCCACACGGCGGTGAGGCCTTGTGCGCTCAAGTCGTTCCCGTCGAGGCCCGCGGCGGCCGAGGCTGCCGGAGCCTTTTCCGCGTCCGGCTGTGACGGAGGCGCGCCCAAGAAATCAGCCTCGTCTACGGAGGCCAGGCCCGTATGGGAGCCGCTCGAGCCGATCATGCCGAGCTCGAAGGGGTTGGCGCCGACCGCTTGGCTGATCTTCAGGCCGCGCAGCAGAGCCGATCGGGCGTAGCTTCCTTCGCTCACCTCGGGGGCATTGCCAGCGTCACTCTGCGGGAACCTCTCGAAATCCGCAAACTCGTCGTCCGGAGAAAGCGCCGGGTGCGTTTCGGAGTCGCCCTTGATTTGTGTGACCTCGGCCACCGGCTCCCATCGCATGCGCGTTTCAGAATACGCCGCGGTAATGGGCATCCCCTCGCTGTCGACCGCAGCGAACATCATGCCGCCGCTGAGGTTCGGGTTGTGCGGAATCGCGATGAAGTCCGTCCGCACGCGGTTGCTGGTCTCCTCGAGCCAGCTCCACAGGTCTTCTGGACGCTGGCTATCGCGCGCGCTGAAGGGCACGAGCTGGCGCCCTTGCTCGGCGCCTTCATTCATGAAGACGATTCGATGAAGGCTGCGGCCCGCCGCCTCCGAGGTCCATTCCCAACCGATGAACGTGGTGAAGAGGCAAGGCGCATAGTGACGCTCCGCCGCCTCGACCACGTCGTTCCATTTCGTCTCTTCGAGCCCCTCGGCATGATCGGTGACGATGACGAAATCGAGCGGCCTCTCGAGCTGAACCCTCGCTTGCGTGTAGGGATGGACCACGGGAAGACCCTTGGCCCAGTTGTATGCCGTGTTTGGATCGGCCGAGCGAGTGCCGAGCTCACGAGCATCGGGCGAGAAGCTCGTATGGACGTGGGTATCGCCCCACAAGAGCACATTGGGCTCCTTGGCGATGACGCCGGGATTCGTGGGGGGCGGCCCTTTGCAGCCGAGCACGCCCATCGCCATCGTGACGAGAACGGTCAGAATCCTCAGCGTTGCCCGAATGCGCTTCATAGCTTCTCAGTACTGAATCCTCGCCCCGATGGCCCAGGTGAACCCGCGCAAAGGTGCGTCCGACCCTCGCGAGCCGTCCGTGGTCTGAAAGTAGACGTAAGGCATGATGGCGATCATGAACAACCTGAGATTGTAACCGACCCCGACTCGCCCCTGCGTGGCGGTTCCGAGGTCATCGAAGAGCGCCCCTACCTGCATGAAGACCTTGACGGTTCGGATCGGCCACCAACCGATGCCACCGCCGACCCACCAGTCTTGCGTACCTTTGAAGAAGAGGCGCCCCAGCTTTTGGCCGAGCACCTCGAATGAGACTCCGTTGAACTGCCGATCGATATGGTACTCGTAGCCGAGGCCGACGGTGATGTTCTTCTTGCCGATTCCAGTCCGTGTGCTGGAAAAGTCCATGTGGACGTGATGCATCCGCTCGCGGTACTGAAGCTCGTAGTTCTGCAGTTGCTGAGGGGTAGGGGCAACCCCCGCCGCGTTCATGAGCATCACGATCAGAGCCGTCAACACGAGTTGCTATCCTCCCCCGCCTGTCGCGCTCTTGGGCCCGCAACCGACGCACTCGGACGGATTGAAGCGGATGATGGTTCCGTGCACCCAATGGCCGTGGATGTTGAGCGTCGGAATGACGGCATGTCCGCCCGTGGCGCACACTGTCGGGCCCACGACTTTGCGGAAGCGATCCTCGTTATCGGGTAGCGACTTCATCGAGAACGCGTCGATGTCGATGACGCCAAGCTCTTCGTACGGCTCGACGACGCGGTTTCGAATCACGCGGTAGTCACAAGCGGGTCCACGGGGCGCATAGGTGCCTCCTGTCTTGCGATACTCGCCGGTGCCCCCGCAACCAAGAAAGCCGGTCATCAGAAGCAGCGCCACTGCGGAGGCCCAGTCCTTCATCGTCGCCGGAAACACTACCGTGGAGGTTCATACCAAGCAAGGGACAACCGCTGCCTTGACGGTGCGCAACGCGTGACTTGCGTCAGTGTACGTTTGAAGCGATCGTTGAGCTGACCATGGAGCCTTTGCCTCGATTCTTTCCGCTGGACCGGGCGACTGCCTTCAGTGATGGGATATTCGCGGTCGTGATTACGATCCTGGTTCTGGGAATCGAAGTCCCATCGACTGATGCGCTGAGCGACGCAGCCCGTGCGCTAGAGCGCGAGAAGCTTCTGCATCAGCTTCTGGTCTACGTCGTTTCCTTCGCACTGGTCGGCATGTATTGGTCTCAGCATAGCTTTCTCTTTGGCGGTCTGAGGCGAATGGACCGAGGCCTGATGGTGTTGAATCTATTCTTTCTCCTACCGGTGACCCTCTTGCCCTTCGTCACGCAGCTGATGGGAGCCAATCACAAGGATTGGAGGACCGTTCTGGTTTTCGCTGTGACGAATCTGTGCGCAGCCTTGCTAGTTGAACGATTGTGGAAGCAGGTCGCGGTGCGACCCGAGATCCACAAGGACGCCGAGACCGCGATGGTGGCTCGGAGGATCAGGCGCGGAGCTCGCATTTTCGCCTTGATCCTGATTTCGAGCGTTCTCGTGTCCCTACTCGACGTGAGGGCAGGGATTCTGCTCGTCCTCTTCATGCCGATCGCTTACTTCTTCAACCTGACACGGGATCCACTGGGAACCTCCGGAGCTCCATCCGACGAGGGCGATTGAGCTCGCTCGTCACTCCCCGAAGCCAGCGATCGCCGCGGAGCTCGTCCTACTCGACCGAGATCGTCACCTTCGGGATGCGTCCGGTGAAGCGGGACTTGGCTTCCGAACCGATAGTCTCCACCACCGGCGTCGCGAGATCGATCCCGACGTCAGCGGTCTCGTCCGCCGAAAAGATCATGGGTTGGGTGCGTTCGATCCGCCCTTGGGCTACCTTCCGGTCGTTTATGAAGAGCGAGCCGGTACCGCCCTTGCCAAGGCCCCCGCCGTCGTAAAGAAACTCGAAACGGATCGTCGACTGACCTATCGGCAGGTGCTCGGCCGCACCGACCGTGAAGCGCTCCAGCCCCAGGAAGTTGTAGTCGTAGGCCGGCACGCCGTCCTTCACGTAGAGCGACCAGCCTCCGAAACGCCCGCCCTGGGCCACGATGGTGCCGTTGGCGCCGCTCTCCGGCACCTCGACTTCTGCGGTGATGGTCTTGGACTTGTTCTTGATGTTCAAGAACACGTTTTCCGTCATGCCGGTCATGCCTTCGGCCAGCGTCAACGAGGTGCGGCCCGCCATCAAATCGGGGCGGCCCACGAGAGCTGCATTCACGCGTTCGACGGTGCGGTCGTCGATCGGCAGCACGTGGTTCTTCTCGGCCTCTTGCATGAAGAGGGCCTGCAGCTCGGCGAGCTTCTTGGGCTCCTTTGCGGCCAGATCGTGTACGAGACTGAAGTCGGTACGTGTGTCGTACAGCTCCCAGATGTCCTCCGCCAGCGGCCTACGCGGTTTCGTCTCCCATGGCGCCCTGTGGATCGTGCGTGCGAACCAACCGTCGTGGTAGATGGCGCGGTTGCCGAACATCTCGAAGTACTGGGTGACGTGCCGATCCTTTGCCGCGGCATCGTCGAACGTATACGCCATGCTGACGCCATCCATCGGGCGCTGTGGCGTGCCGTTCACCTCCTTCGGCTCGGGGAGGCCGGCAGCCTCCAGGATGGTCGGCGCCACGTCGATGACGTGGTGGAACTGCGTGCGCAGCTCGCCCCTGGCTTTCATGCCGTTGGACCATTGGACAGCCATGCCGACCTTGGTGCCGCCGTGGTCCGACGCGACCTGCTTGGTCCATCGATAGGGTGTATCGAACGCCACTGCCCAGCCGGCGGCCATGTGGGGATAGGTCTCGGGCCCGCCCCACCGGTCTAGATGCTGGAGCATGTCCGCAACCCGCTCCTCGACGCCGTTGAAGTACGTCATCTCGCTGAACATGCCGTTCCGACCGCCCTCGGCGCTCGTGCCGTTGTCGCCGTAGACGAGAATGATGAGGGTGTTATCGAGCTCTCCGATATCCTCCACGGCTTGGATGACCCGGCCGATTTCGTGGTCGGTCATTTCGACGTAGGCAGCAAAGACCTCGACCTGGCGCGTGAATAGGCGCTTCTCGTCCGCCGAGAGCTCGTCCCAGTCCGGTATCGCCTCGGGCTTTGGCGCGAGCCTCGTGCCCTCGGGTACCACGCCCTTTTCGATCTGACGCGCGAGAATCTCCTCGCGCACCTCGTCCCAACCCTGGTCGAACTTGCCGCTCCAGCGTGCGATCCACTCCTTCGGCACGTGATGCGGTGCGTGCGTAGCGCCCGGTGCAAAGTAGACGAAAAAGGGCTTATGTGGTGTCAGGGCCTTCTGGTATTCGATCCAGGCGACCGCCTGGTCGGTCATGTCTGTCAAGAAGTGGTAGCTCGGATCGTTCGGCAGCTCGACCGGCGCGACGCCGTCGTAGATGAACGGCGCCCATTGGTTGGTCTCGCCGCCTAGGAATCCATAGAACTTGTCGAAACCCTGGTGGGTCGGCCATCTATCGAACGGACCGGAGATGCTCGCTTCCCAAGCGGCGAGCTCATGCCACTTTCCAAAGGCCGCTGTGCTGTAGCCGTTGAGGCGTAGCATCTCCGCGAGAGGGGCCACGTCGTTGGGGATTTGCCCCGTGTTCCCGGGGAAGGGTGTGCCCGTCTCGATGATCGAGCCCATGTTGTTGACGTGATGGTTGCGCCCGCTCTTGAGCGCTGCTCGCGTCGGCGAGCAGACCGCGGTGGTGTGGAAGTTGTTGTAGCGCAGCCCCGCGTTTGCAATTTCGTCGAAGGTGGGCGTGTCGACGGGTCCGCCGAAGGCGCTGGTCCCTGCGAAGCCGAGGTCGTCGACCAGAACGACCACCACGTTCGGAGCACCTTCCGGCGCCCTAACCTCGAAGCGAGGTGGGGGCGTCGCGTCCCGCACGTCGAGCTCGGTGTAGACCGGCGGATCGGGCTCGCGAATCGGCAGCACCGTTCGATCTGGCGTTGCCTCGGCCCCGATGGGGGTGCTTGGCTCTTCGGCAGGCGCTTCTTTCGGGACGTCGGCCTTTTGGCACCCAATGGCATGCGCCACGCCGAGCGTCACCGCCAAAAACGTCATTCCGGCTCTCACTTCTCGGTCTCCGTTGGGCGCCGCGAAGGGACGCCTATTTCTTCACGGTGAGTGGTTGGGTGAGCCTGAATTCCAGAATTGAGCCCGCGGGAACGACCACCGTCTGCCGTCTGAGGATCACGGAGGTGGAGTTCTCCGAGAAGCTGCCCGTTTGGATGGGATACATCGTTCCATCGATGTTGATGTCCGTGAGACCGAGAACGAGGTTCGAGTGCTGCACGACGATGCCGCGCCCGACTTTCCCCGACGACACCACTTGGCCGTACACCTGCGAGCCGGCCTTTGCCACGACCTCGTCTCCCGCGAGCAGATTCGCCTGGAGCGTCGCGCTGAATCTGCGGCCGGGTTTGTCGTCCGACGAAACCTCGTTGGCCGTCTTGACCATCATCGCGGTTCCCGTGGGGACCGTGATCGCCTTTTTCTCCTTGGGCTTGTCTGTATCCGGCTTCTCTTCCTTGGCCGGCGCCTCGTCGAGTGCGGAAGGCTCCGCCTGACTCGAAGGCGAAATCGCAAGCACGCATAGAGCCGTCAAGAGCGCGCCGACCAACCGATTCATCGGTGAAACAACCATGAAAACCTCCCGTCTATCGATCGCTTTAAGGCCTCATCATATACGAGGTCCTTGTCTACCACCGCCGCAAGCACATGCCAACGAGAGCCGGCTGCCCCCGCTGGCCGCCAGCTGGCGCCCCGGTGTCCGAAGGAACAACACTTTGTCTGCTTGTGCCGCAGAAGCCGTGCGAGTAGCACTGCCCTTGCCAGGCGGCTCGTTCCCGGGCCGGTGCGCGATGCCCAACCTCACTCCGATAGCCATCGCGATGGCGGGCGCCATCAGTGTCGCCTCTGCTTCTGCTGAGGCGCCGGTCGAGCCCGACCGGGAGTCGCCGTCAATCGAACGCGCTAAGCCTTTTCTGACCAGCCCTCCGAGAGGCCCGGTGACGGTGCAAGCCAGCTTTTACCTCCGGGGCATCAACGAAACCGACGATGAGGCCGAGACCTTCGAGTTCGGGGAGTGCTCGTGCTCGTCTGGAAGGATGGACGACAGGCCTTCGACCCCGCAGAGGCGGGAGTCGACGAAAAGGTCTACTTGGGGGCTTATCAGTGGTCCGTGTTCTGGAGGGATCGCTCGTCCCTCGGAGATCGGATCAACGTCTCGTTCATCGGTATTCTCACGGCGGTCGCCCATCAGATCGTGGTGAGCGACATCTCGCCACACATCGCCTACATGACGTTGATGCACGGTTTTTTGAATCTGAGCCTGATCATCATGTGCGCAACCGTCGTCATCAATCTGATCGTCGGCAAGCTAGACCAGGCCGGAAAGGTAGAGGCTGGAGATCGCCTCGACCGCCGCTGTCGTTGGATCTTCCCGTTCGCCTACTTTGGGCTGAATCTCGTCATGGTGGGCATCGCATTCGTGGTTTTCTAGGCTCACGAGCCAACTGGGAGTTAAGTGCTTCCGTTAAAGCTCTGGCTGATGCTGGAAAGCGCGCGATCTGGCCGTACACTGAAACGGGCCCAACAAACCCCATAGGTTGCCGTCAACATGGCTGAATTGACCCCCCAGTCGACAGATGCAGGTGAGAACGCTTCGGAGAGATGGCAGAGCGTCGCCGTGCGCCGGGACGAGCCGCTTCTGATCGAGGTCGCCTGGGAGGTCTGCAATCAAGTGGGTGGGATCTATACCGTTCTCCGGTCGAAGGTCCCGAGCATGATCAGCCGGTGGGGCAGTCGATACTGCCTCGTCGGTCCGTACAACCCGCGGAGCGCGGAAGTCGAGTTCGAGCCGGCGCCGCTGGTGGGCGCGGTCGGCCAGGCGGTGCAGCGACTCAACGAGATGGGCTATCGCGCCCACTATGGGCGATGGCTAGTCAGCGGGCGTCCGCACGTGGTCCTGCTCGATGTCGGTTCGGTCGGCCGCTGGCTTCACGAGATCAAGTATCGGGTCTGGGCCGACCACGGGATTCCTGCGAGCGACGAGACGAACGTAAGTGACGCCGTGGCGTTCGGAGAAATGTGCCGGGCGCTGCTCTCGATGCTCGCGCAGGACGGATCGCAGCGCCGCCCACTCGTAGCCCACTTCCATGAGTGGCAGGCGGGCATGGCAATCCCGATGCTCCGGAAGGAATGCTGGCCGGGCTCGCTGGTATTCACCACGCATGCGACCCTGATCGGGCGCTACGTGGCGACCGGCAATCCGTGGTTTTACGACCATTTGTCCTTCCTCGATGGCGACCAGGAGGCCAAGAAGTTCAACGTCCACGCGCAGCACCAAATCGAGAAGGCCGCCGCCCATGGGGCGCACGTATTCACGACCGTATCGGACATCACCGCGGAGGAGTGCACGCACCTGCTCGGACGCACGCCCGACATGGTGCTGCCCAACGGGCTGAACATCCGCCGGTTCACCGCAATCCATGAATTCCAGACGCTCCACCAGCAATACAAGGAACGACTACACGAGTTTTCGATCGGGCACTTCTTTCCCAGCTACCACTTCGATCTGGACAGCACGCTCTACATGTTCACTTCGGGGCGGTACGAGTACTTCAACAAGGGCATGGACCTGACGATCGAGGCGCTGGCCCGGCTGAATCATCGCCTCCGCGAGGTGGCGAGCCCCGTGACCGTCGTCTTCTTCATCATCACCAAGGCGCCGTTTCGGTCGATCAACGTCCGGGCGCTCCAGAGCCGTGCGATGCTCAACGAGTTCCGCACGGCCGCCGACGCGGTGAAAGAGTCGGTCGGCCACGGGCTTTTCCTGGCCGCCTCGTCCGGCGAGATCCCGAACCTCAACGAGTTCATGGAGGACTACTGGCGGTTGCGGCTGCGTCGCGCGATCCACGCCTGGAAGAGCAAGGCTCCCCCGGGCGTCGTCACCCACGACCTCATCGACGACGCCAACGACCCCGTGCTGAGCCAGCTACGCGTCTGCCGGCTGTTCAATCTCGCCGACGACCCGGTTAAAATCGTCTTCCATCCCGACTTCGTGCAGGCTACCAGCCCGCTTTTCGGGATGGAGTACGAGCAGTTCGTGCGCGGCTGCCACCTCGGCGTATTCCCGAGCTACTACGAGCCCTGGGGCTACACGCCGCTCGAGTCGATCGCGCTGGGTGTACCGGCGGTGACCAGCGACCTGTCTGGCTTCGGATCGTACCTCAAGCAACTCGTGCCGGACCATGCGTCCAAGGGCATCTACGTCGTGCCGCGCCGGCACAACGACTTCCACCGTGCCGCTGAAGAGCTGACCGACCAGCTGTTTGCGTTTTCATCCCTCAGCCGACGCGACCGGATCACCGTCCGTAACTCCGTCGAATCGCTAAGCGAGCGCTTCGACTGGCACACGCTCGGCCGGCACTACAACGAGGCGCACGACCTGGCGCTGGATCGGGTGGGCAGATAGCAAGAACGCGCTCTTCGTGGCCGTAGGGCGATGCGAGCGCACATCGCTGCGGTGATTAGGGAAGCCTTGCTGCGACGCTTGCTTGCCATGGGCAGAACTGCTTGACGGTACCGAGCCAGTACTCGAGGTTGTCTTCGACCATGCTGGGTCGACCGTCGCATACCTCGATTGCCACGTCCGCCGTGTGGACTGTGGCAGGCACCAGATGCCAGCTCCACGGCTGGTTGTAGCCGTCGTCGCCCGCCGCGAGCTCCCCCGAAACGACTCCCTTTTTACCCGAAGCGAGCCGGGCTTCCATTCGCTCCACCTGAGCAAGGGTCACGACCTCGACCACGAACTCTTCGTCAATCACTTCGATGGCATAGCGAACCGGCAGCGCCGGTCCGCTCCCGCCGGACCCGCCCATCCCTCCACCAGTCCCACCGGTGGCTTCGTTGCCCCCGCCACTGCAGCCCATGGCGCCGATCACCACGCAGGCGGCGATCGCGGCGCCTATGTCGACCATCTGATTCATCACAACGGCTCTAACACGAAGTTGCGCCTGCTCGAGGAACGGGTCGAGCGCTTGGGAGCGCTCCGGAATGTGAGGCGCCTCACGAGGTGCGCTTCCTCTTCTTGGAAGCGCGGGGCGAAACCTCTTCAGATGGCGAGGTTGACTACTTTGTGCTTCATCCTTTCGGGTGTACGCTGATCCTTCTCTCATCGAATGAGGAGCGCATTTGACCGCCTACAGGATTAAGTGGCTGGCGCTGGCCGCAACCGCTGCCATTTCCGGATGCACTGGGCTCGTCGGTGACAACGGCGAGCAGGCGGTCAACGACAGCGTCGCCAAGAGCCTTTGTGTCGTAGACACGCCGCTTCGACGGCTCACCCGGTTCGAATACAACAACACGGTTCGCGACCTTCTGGGCGACACGACGCGGCCTGCGGATGTGCTTCCGCCCGAAGAGGAAGTCGCCGGGTTCGACAATCAAGCAGCTGCATTGACGAGCAGCGATCTGTTGATCGAGCAGTACATGAAAGTGGCCGAAGACGTGAGCGCGCGCGCGGTGGGCAACCTCAGCGGGCTTCTGGCAGGCTGTGATCCTGCGCTCGACGGCGCCGATGTCTGCGCGCTTTCCTTCATCGAGAGCTTCGCCAAGCGGGCGTTCCGTCGGCCGGTCTCGCAGAGTGAAGTGCAGCGATTCAGGGCTCTGTTCGACTGGGCAATGACGGATCCGGATCTGGGTCGCTTCGAGGATGGGATTGAGGTCGTGATCGAGGCAGCGCTTCAATCACCGTCGTTCCTCTACCGTCCCGAGCTGGGAGCGGAGACTCCCTTGGAAGGCGATGTCGTTCCCTTCACGAGCTGGGAGATGGCCACGAAGCTCTCCTACATGCTGTGGAACACGATGCCGGACGCCGAGCTCTTCGCAGCCGCGGAGGCGGATGCGCTTCGCAGCAAGGAGCAGATTGCGGCGCAGGCGTCACGCATGCTCGAGGATGACAAAGCGCGGGATCTGATTCGCAACTTCCATACGCAGTGGCTTCTGCTCACCCACATCGACAGTGTGTCCAAGGATACCAGCACCTATCCGAGTTACCGCCCAGCTCTCAACTCGCTGTGGAAAGAGGAGATCCAAACGTTCACCGAGCACGTCATCCTCGAAGGCGAAGGTTCGCTCGAGACTTTGCTCACGGCGAGCTACACGTTCGTCAACGAAGACCTCGCGAGCTTCTACGGCGACGATGTGTTGGAGACCGTTGCGGGCCCCGAGCTACGGCGAGTGGACGTCGACCCCAATCGACGCGCGGGCTTTCTCACCAGCGCTGGCCTGATGGCGACCCAAGCGAACGCCAATCAGAGCTCTCCGGTGTTTCGCGGAAAATTCGTCCGCGAGCAGCTCATGTGCGACACGCTGCCCCCTCCGCCCAACGACCTGGTCATCGAGCCGCCGCAGCTCGATCCGACCAAGACCACCAAGGAGCAATTCGAAGAGATCGGCGCCAACGCAGCGTGTGCGGGATGTCACAACTTGATGAACCCAATCGGGTTCATCTTCGAGCACTACGATGGCATCGGCCAGTGGCGCGACCAACAGAACGGCAAGGCGATCGACGCGACCGGTGAGGTGATCCAAACCGATGACGTCGACGGCTTCTACGACGGGGCGGTCGAGCTCGCCGAAGCGCTGGCGAACAGCACCCAGGTCCAGGAATGCGTTGCGTCGCAGTGGTTTCGATTTGCTTACAACCGCACGGTGACGGCGGACGACACTTGCAGCATCGATCAGCTCAACCAGGCGTTTGCCGACTCCGGCTTCAACATCAAGCAGTTGCTCGTCGCGCTCACGCAGACCAACGCGTTCCTTTATCGCAGGGCGGTGCCGCAGGAGCCCGAAACCACGGGAGGTGCGTTGTGAAGCGGATCAATCGTCGCGCCGTGCTCAAGGGAACCATCTTCGGAGGTACCGTCGTCATCGGTCTGCCCATGCTGGAGGCGATGCTTCCAGCGAAGGGCGCCGCCCAAGCCAACGGCGCTCCAAAACGGATCGTGTTCTGGTTCACGGCCAACGGCACACGGCAAGACCTCTGGAGCCCCCCGAGCAACATGGACCTCGGCAACCATCCGCTCCATGCAGCCATGGCGCCGTTCTCGAGCAAGCTGATCTTCCTCGACGGTGTGGACCAGAGCGTCGCGTACGACTCCATCGGCGACGGTCATCAGACCGGAATGGCTTGCCTGCTGACCAACGCCGAGATTCTACCCGGGGACTTGTTTTGCGAGGGCAACTGTGACGCGGGGAACGAGAAGTACGTCGGATGGGGTGGCGGCCAATCGGTGGATCAGTACTTGGCCGGCGAGATTCAAAAAGACGTGCTCACGAAGTTCAAGTCCCTCGAGCTCGGCGTGCAGGTCAAGAGCTCGAGCGTATGGTCGCGCATGTCCTACGCAGGGCCGGACACGCCTGTCCCTCCGCGCGAGGATCCCAATCAGAATTTCGTGGACCTATTCAGCGACTTGGATACGGACCCGTTCGCGTTGCGGGCAATCCAGCGGCGGCGCAGGAGCATCCTCGACGCCGTGATGGAGGACTACGATCAGCTCGAGCGGCGCTTGGGCTTCGATGACAAGCAGCGGCTCGAAAAGCACGCACAATCGATTCGAGATCTGGAAAGACGGTTGGAGGTGACGACGACCTTCGGGGAAGCTTGCACGACTCCCGAGTTGGAGTTGCCCGGAGGCAGCTTCGAGCAAAACGACGTGTATCCCCTCACCGGTAGAGCGCAGATGGACATGCTTGCCATGGCACTCGCTTGTGATCTCACCCGTGTCGCGTCGCTGCAGTGGTCGCGGTCGGTCAGCAACGTCCGTTTCAGCTGGGTTCCGCAGGTCTTGAACGAGGGTCATCATGGGCTTTCGCATTACGATGACAGCGACCCTGGTGCGCAGTCCGACCTGCTGGAGATCAACAAGTGGTATTCGGAGCAGTTTGCCTATCTCTTGGGCCTCATGGACGGCGTCCAAGAGGGAGACAACACATTGCTCGATAACAGCGTCGTGGTTTGGGTCAACGAGCTCGGCAAGGGCAATACGCACACGCGGCGCGACATTCCGTTCGTTCTTGCGGGCGGCTGCCAGGGTTACCTCAGAACTGGCCAGCATATCGACTTCGGTGGCGAGCCGCACGGCAAGCTGTTGGTGTCTTTGACCCACGCCATGGGCAAGCCCGTCGACACGTTCGGTGTCTCGCAGTACAGCCAAGGTCCGCTCAGCGGCCTCGCCCGTTGAGGGCGGCAGCTGCCTCGAGTGACGACTGATCCGGGCCAGGTGCGTCCTCTGCTGACCTTTAACGCCGGCGTTGGCCTATACTAGGCCGAATGCGATGTGTCTTTGGAGCAATCGTCGTGCTTTTCGTGGCGGCCTGTGCCTCCTCGGGCACGACGGACGAGCTTGCTCCGGTGGAGCTCGGCGTCGTTCGTACCGTCGATGCTCAGCGGATCGAGGATCCCGCTGAGTGGGGACCGAGCCTGGACCTCGCGCTCGAGACCGAATTCTGGGATCTGATCGGCAACTCGGACCACGAGCGGTATCCCGCCTGGCGAGAGAAGGCCAAAGTGTATCTCGCAGCGAATGGCAACGCGGATCCGCGACTTGCCATGCTCGTCTCTGCGGGCGCGGTGTTCGCGCTGACGCAGCTCTTTCAGCATCCCGATCCGCTGAGCCGCATCGCCGACTATCTAGACTACATCGATGATGCCACGGTAGGCATTCACGATGCCGTCGAGCCGCTTCGTGATCACGAGCCGGCAGTGGTCTTCTTCCACAACAATCAGGCAATGCTCGCCTTTCTTTTGGCGGAGAATGCCGACCTCGGCATCTGTCACCTCGAGAAGCTTCGCAACCTCGAAGACTCCAACTCCGACTTCCATGGCACCGAGGGTAGGGCGGCGGCCCCGTTCACCTACGGGATGGTCAACGACGAGGCATACGTCGACTACGCCATCGAAATGATGGAGGGTTGCGATAACTGGATCTGCAACTGGACGTCGAAGCTCGCCCCGTTCAAGCCGATCGGCCAGCTCATGACGCTCGCGGAGCTCCATGCGGTCAAAGCGTCACTCACCACGCATGCGCAAGCTCATGATGCGGCGCTCGAAGAGATGAACGCGCTTCTCGATCGTGCGGCCATGCTCGGCACGGCGCGTGACTATCCGTTCATCGATCGCATCGAGGCGCTTCGGGAGACGCTTCCATTGCGCGTGTACGGCCAGGGCATGGGGCTCGGGCGCTCTCCCATGCCCGTCTACTCGAACGAAACCAACTGCAGCAACTGCCACATCGGCGGGCTGCCAGGAGCGTTTGGCGAGGATCTCGAAGACCCGTATCCGGGCGCAGGGATTTGGAGCGCAAAGCCGGGCCCGCCGCCCTTCAAGAGCGACAACCCCATATCCTGCGACTAGACCAGCAGAAGTGCTGTAGGATAGACGCGACGTGCTCCATTCCGTTCGGAGAATCGCACGTCGGACCGCATTTTCACGCAGCGAAGGAGGAAATTGAAATGCCACGCAAAGTCGGAGAGCGTTATCTGTGCGACGAGTGCGGAGCCCAGCTCGTTTATGAAAAGGCCTGCCCCTGTCCAGAAGCCAAGGGGCACTCGGAAATCTGCTGTGGAAAGCAGATGAAGCGCGTGAAGGAGCGGACCCCGGCGTAGGACGATGTCATGCCCAGGTGGGCGGGGACGCGGATGGATAACGACAGGCTGTGGATGAACTACGAGGCACGCACCAGTCACCGCTGGTGGAAGCCTGATGGCGATGGCGCTCGGCTGGAACGTGCCCTACACGACCAAGCGCACCATCCGCATTCCCAAATCGGCACAGCAAGGCGCGCCGATGACAAATAGCTTCCGTCGAGAGCCGTGTTCCTATATAGGCAAGGGTCTCGGCGTGGATTTGGGATCGATATGAGCGAATCTATTTCCAAGGATTTCGAGACGATTCGGTACGAACAGAAGGGAGCCGTCGGCGTCATCACGCTCGATCGGCCCAAGAGCCTCAACGCGATCAACTTCGCGATGCGCGACGAGCTGACAGCTTGCCTGCGTGCCCGCGCCAGCGATCTGGACACACGCGTCATCGTGTTGACGGGTGCCGGTCGGGCGTTCAGCGCGGGTCTCGACCTCAAGGAACCCGCCATCGCCGGCAGCGGCCCGATGACGCCCAAGCGGGCCTATGAGGCGCAACGAACCTACTCGCAGATGATCCTCGAGATGCGGCGCATTCCGCAGCCCATCATCGGTGCGATCCACGGTCCGGCAATTGGGGCGGGCTTTTCGATCGCAATGGCCTGCGACATCCGGCTGGCGTCGCCGGTAGCGACATTCCAGGCCGCCTACATCAACCTCGGGTTCGGGGGGGCCGACATGGGCTCGTCCTGGCTCCTACCTCGGGCGGTGGGGGCCGGAAATGCAGCGCGCTACTTGCTCTCCGGTGACGTTCTGCCCGCCGACGAAGCGCTCCGCATCGGCTTCGTTCAGGCGGTGGTCGAGGAGGAGGGCCTTCAAGAAGAGGCGGGCGGCCTGGCCCAGAAGCTAGCGGGCAAGTCGCCGCTCGGTCTTCGCCTGACCAAGGAAGCGCTTGATGCGGCCGTCGGCGCGCTGAGCCTCGAGCAGACCATCCGGCTCGAGGATCGCAATCAGGCCATGTGCATCAGCCAGCTCATGGGATCACAGCAATGAGCAACTTCAAACCCTACGAGAACCCGTCCATCTTTCACCGCTGGGCGGCCGCCCAGTGGCGCCGACCCAAGGACCCCACCATCTACGGCGCGACGGAAATCGACGTGGGGCCGGCGCTGGCCTTCTTGGAGAAGGTTCGACAAGAGTGGGGTGTGCAGGTCACGGTCACCCACCTGGTGGCCAAGGCGCTCGCCATTGCCATCGCACGCCACCCGGAGACCAACGCCAAGGTGCGGTTTTGGGGCAAGCTCGAGCTGCGCAAGACCGTCGACATCACCGTCTTGATTGCGGGCGCCGGTGGGCGCGACCTCTCGGCGCACCGAATCACCGCGGCCGACGAGCTGCCGCTACGCCAATTGGCGATCGACGTCATCGAAGCGTGCGAGCGCATCCGCGCCGACGACGACCCCAAGTTCCGCCAAAGCAAGGGGCTCGTGGAAAAGCTTCCTTGGTGGATGATGCGGTCTTTCCTTTCGCTCGCCAGTCTCTCGATGAACGAGCTCTACCTCGATCTGTCGAAGCTCGGCTTGCCTGCAGACCTTTTCGGCACCGGGATGGTGACCAGCCTCGGAATGCACGGCGTCGACGAGGCCTATGCGCCCCTGACACCCATCAGTCGCGTCATGGTCGACGTGCTCCTCACGCGCGTGCGTCAGCGCCCCTGGGTGGGAGACGACGGTGAGCTCGGCGTTCGACCCACGCTCAAGCTCTGCGCCACCTTCGACCATCGCGTCGTCGACGGCATCCAAGCCGCCAGGATCTGCCAGGAGCTCCAGAGCCTGTTTGCCGAGCCCGATTCGCTTCGCTGAGAGGAACTGCATGGCCGCCTTTGACTTCTTCATCACGCTCGATGGCAACTGCCTTAACGGTTTCGAGGGCCTCTGCGGCATCGCCCGTCTCCGCTGCGACCCCGACGCCGACCGCTGGGAGAAGGAGGTCCACTTCTTCGAGGGATTGGCCGGCGGCCACGCCACGCAGGTGAACCCCACGGGCACGCTGGCGTTTCTCGGCAACCTCTCCCAGACGCTGCTCTTCTACGACCCGCGCACGCTGCGCGAGGTGCGCCGCCTGTCCACGCTGCGCTTCTGCGCGCCCGACGTCCTCTACTCGAGCCAAACCCACGTGGTGTGGCTGTCCGAGAAGACCTTCATCACGGTGCTAGGAGATTCGTTCTGGCGCTTCGACATGGACGACCTGGAGCACCCGGTCCGCCTCGGTCCCCACCTGGTGAAGCTACCCCACGCGCTCAAGCGCTCGCCCTCGGGACGCTATATCGGCTACGGCTCCATGGACCACGACCACAAGGGTTACGCGCGTGAGATCGGCATCTTCGATCTCACCACCAACGAGGCGCGCGTGGTGCAACTGCCGGCAACCTGTTGGCACATCGCGGCCCATCCCACCAAGGATTTCTTCTACGGCCCCAGTCAGCAGGTCGCTCCGCAGGGTGGGGAGTTCGCCGAATACACGCTCGCCCACTTCAAGAACTACGTCTTCGAGGTCGACGCTGAAACGGCCACTGTCACGCGCCATGCTGCCATCGCCAAGGAGCTGCCCGCTGCATTCACCTCCGACGTGGTCGTCACGTCCGATGACGTCTTCTACAATGCGTGCGCCGGTGGCACGATCGTGCGGGTCGATCTCGAGACCTTCCAGCGCGTGCAGTTCATCGACGAGCATCCTGGCATCCTTCGCTCACTGCCGAAGCTGCGCAGCGCCTGGTCGAACCTCGTAGAGAGCTTCAGCCGCGTCGACGTGCCTGGCAACTCGCATCTGCTGCTGAAGGCGCTGCGCGCCACCCGTTTCAGCCTCCTCGATGGCAGCCTCGGCCTGCAGGTGAGCCCCGACGGGCGCTTCATCCTCTCTGCTCACCGGGGCCTAAACGAGGTCATCGTCTATCGTCACCCGGAGATGAAGGTGCACAAGCGCATCCGCTTCCCCTCCATCCGTGGCTTTTTCCCCGAGCACGTGGGGCTCCTGAGCGATCCCCGTCTCGGCTTCCACCACACCACGCTTTCGACCGCGACCGTCGTTTGAAGCCGCCAATCGCGCCTCCCCGGCGCGACAGGCTTTGTTCGCCGCTTGGCCTTCGGTATAGTCCGCGGAGCCAATGCCGACTCGACAGCTGACAGTGCTTGGCGGCTATCCCACCGGACCGGCCGCCACGATTCGTAAGGACCGCTGGTGGGTGTCTCCCGCAATCACCCTCATCGTGCTCACGGTGTTTTCCGTCTACGTGACCTGGGCGGCACTTCAGGGCGACCACTACTACGCCAATCCGTATCTGAGCCCCCTTTACTCGCCGGTGCTCTACACCGATCCCTCCGTGGCGGGGGCGGCCCCGATCGCCCACTCGTGGTTGGGCGTATGGCCGAGTTGGTGGCCGGGATTCCTGCCGGCTTCTCCGGCGCTCCTCATTCTCTTCTTCCCGGGTGTGTTCCGGTTCACCTGTTACTACTACCGCAAAGCGTACTATCGGGCGTTCACCGGATCCCCTCCGGCGTGCGCCGTCAACCCGGTCGCCAGCCGCAGGTATCGGGGCGAGACGGCGTGGTTGATCTTTCAGAATCTTCATCGCTATGCGCTGTACTTTGCCGTTCTCTACATTTTCATCCTGTACTACGACGCGTTCGTTTCCCTCTTTCGGAACGGGGAATTCGGCATCGGGGTCGGCAGCGTGGTGCTGTTTCTCAATGCGACGTTTCTCGGAGGCTACACGTTCGGGTGCCACGCGATGCGACATTTGGTCGGCGGAGGCTTCGACTGCATGTCGTGCGGCAAGACGACCGCGCGATACGGCGCTTGGAAACGGGTGAGCTGGCTCAACGCCCGGCATCCCAACTTCGCGTGGGCCAGCCTCGTCTGGGTCGGCTTTACGGACATCTATGTGAGGTTGGTCTCCATGGGCGTGATCACTGACCTGAACACGTGGACGAACTAGCGGCAGATGAACGTCAGCGAGATCCAAACCTTCGAACACGATGTGCTCGTCATCGGCGCGGGTGGGGCCGGCTTGCGTGCCGCCATCGAGTGCAGCGCGCGCGGCCTCAACACGGGAGTCATCTCCAAGAGCCTTCTCGGCAAAGCCCACACCGTCATGGCCGAAGGTGGCATGGCCGCCTCGCTCGGCAACGTGGATCGACGCGACAACTGGAAGATTCACTTCCGCGATACGATGCGCGGAGGCAAGTTCTTGAATCAATGGCGCATGGCGGAGCTCCATGCGAAACAGGCGCCTGAACGGGTGCGCGAGCTCGAGGAGTGGGGCGCCGTCTTCGATCGAACGCCCGACGGGCTGATCAGCCAACGCAACTTCGGCGGACACCGGTATCCGCGATTGGCACACGTCGGCGATCGCACCGGTCTCGAGCTCATTCGAACTTTGCAGGACCACGGGGTGCACCACGGCATCCACTTTCACATGGAATGCACGGCGCTGCGGTTGCTCCTCGACGGCGGGCGGATCGCCGGAGTAGCCGCCTATTGGCGCGAAACCGGCAGGTTTGTATTGTTCCGAACCCCGAGCGTGATCATGGCTACTGGCGGAGGCGGCAGGGCTTGGCGCGTCACGAGCAATTCCTGGGAGTATACGGGCGACGGGGTGGCCCTGGCGTACGAAGCCGGCGCGGAGCTGATGGATCTCGAGTTCACGCAGTTTCACCCGACTGGAATGGTGTGGCCGCCGTCGGTCCACGGGACGCTCGTCACCGAAGGTGTGCGTGGCGACGGTGGCATCCTGCTGAACAACAAGGGCGAGCGCTTCATGTTCAACTACATCCCGAAGCGCTTTGCAGCGGAGACGGCCGATACGATCATCGAGGCCGACAGATGGCCCGAGGACCCGAGCGCTCGGCGTCCACCGGAGCTCCTCACCCGCGATGTCGTCGCGCGAGCGATTCGAGCGGAGGTGCAGGCGGGGCGAGGCTCGCCTCATGGGGGGGCTTTCTTGGACATCGCGGCCCGGCGGCCCGCCGATTACATCAAGCGAAAGCTGCCGTCGATGTATCACCAGTTCAAAGAGCTCGCCGAAGTCGACATCACATCCGCGCCCATGGAGGTCGGACCGACGTTGCACTACTTCATGGGTGGAATTCGGGTCGATGCGGACACGCAACAAACGAACGTTCCCGGGCTGTTCGCATGTGGGGAGTGTGCTGCAGGCTTGCATGGGGCGAACCGTTTGGGTGGCAACTCGCTTTCGGACCTCATCGTCTTCGGGCGCCTCGCCGGTCTCGGAGTCGCGGCGTATCTGTCCGAGCTCGGCACGACGCCACGCGCCGACGACTCCCAGGTCGTCGCCGCGTTTCGTGAGGCCACCGACATCCTGAATCGAGAGTCCGGCGAGAATCCCTATCTCATGCACGACGCGCTCCAGGACGTCATGAGCACGAACGTCGGTATCGTCAGGACCGGGGAAGAGCTTCAGATGGCGGTCGAGCAGCTCCGCGAGCTCAAGGCTCGCGCACGGAATCTCAAGGCGCCGGGAACCAGCCAATACAATCCAGGCTGGCACGAGGCGCTGTCGGTCAAGTCGTTGTTGATCGTCGGTGAAGCCGTGGCCCGTGCCGCGTTCGTTCGGGAGGAGAGCCGCGGCGCCCACACGCGTCTCGATTTCGAGGGAGAGCGGGAAGAGTGCGCGCGGTTCAACGTCGTCATCAAGAAGGGGCCGGATGGTGAGATGCGGGTCGAGAAGGTCGAGCGCGCCGCACCGCCCGAAGAGCTCGCCGCGATAGCCTACGCAACGCTCGAACAGCTCGAGGGAGGCCAAGCGCAATGAGCACTCGCACGTTCAAAATATGGCGCGGAGACTCGGGAGGCGGCGCGTTCAACGAATACGACGCTGAAGTCGACGAAGGAATGGTGGTCCTGGACGTCCTACACCGGATCCAGGCGCTTCAAGCGAACGATCTAGCAGTTCGATGGAACTGCAAGGCCGGCAAGTGCGGATCGTGCAGCATGGAGATCAATGGGCGCCCGAAGCTCGCGTGCATGACCCGTATGAACACCTTCGGGCCCGACGAGGTCATCACGGTGCAGCCACTCAAGGCGTTTCCAGTCATCAAGGACCTCACTTGTGACGTCTCTTGGAACTACGAACAAAACAAGCGAATTGCGCCTTTCAAGCCGCAGCCTCGCGGCCGCGACGGCGAGCATCGGATGTATCAGCAAGACGTCGACCGCGTGCAGGAGTTCCGAAAGTGCATCGAGTGCTTTCTTTGCCAAGACGTTTGCCACGTCGTGCGCGATCGCGGCCGCAAGGATGCCTTCGTGGGTCCGCGTTTCATGATTCGGCTCGCAAGTCTGGAGATGCATCCGCTCGACGACGACGATCGGGTCCCGGAGATCATGAAGGAATACGGTTCTGGAATGTGTAACATCACGCGGTGTTGCACCGATACATGCCCCGAGAACATCAACATTACCGATAATGGGATCATTCCGCTCAAGGAGCGGGTCGTGGATCGCTACTATGATCCGCTTGCGCGCTTGGCGCGCTTGTTCGCAGGGCGTAGAATGCGAACGAAAACACGGTCCGAGGAGCAGTCAAAATGACGGAACGCTTCACGCTAAAGCGAATATCTCCCGACTCGATCCAACACTCCGTCGAGCGGGCCCAGCACTACCGCCTGCTCAATGATCCCGAGCAGGCGGAAAGCATTTGCCTCGACATCTTGGCAGTGGACGAGGGAAACGAGGCGGCGCGGATCACGCTGATCTTGTCGCTGACCGACATGTTCCGGCGAGGGGGGGGCACGCATGGGGTGCGTCGGGCAAAGGAGCACGTGGCCAAGCTGCGGGGCGACTACGAGCGCGCATACTACGCCGGGATCGTCGCGGAGCGGCATGGCCGCGCTCACCTCTTGCATGGGGGGATGGAGCGCGCCTTTGCGTATGAAGGGCTCCTCGAGGCGATGCAGCATTACGAGCGGGCCGGCGCCCTCAAGCCGTCCGGGGTGGATGACGCGATTCTCAGGTGGAACGCATGCGTCAGGACCATTCAGCGTGAGGGCCTCGAGCCGCGACGAGACGAGCCGGAGCTGCCGCTGGAGTAAACAAGCCAGCAATGGCTGCCTGGTCCGACCGACGTTGCCAGAAGAAGATCAAGAAGATCCCAACAAAAAAGAAGATCCGACCGACGTTGCCCAAAAGGATCCCAGCACACGGCGATTTGATTGTGTTGTCGTGA